>Ga0099364_10001011_pt1 | contig 26555 bp, 26 predicted proteins | sample TergutTh196P3_FD_73070 | JGI IMG/M metagenome (GOLD analysis project Ga0099364, IMG submission 73070) | Microcerotermes parvus P3 segment gut microbial communities from Pointe-Noire, Republic of the Congo - Th196 P3 | ecosystem: Host-associated > Arthropoda: Insects > Digestive system > Gut ...
TAGAGGCACGTAAAACAACATTTGCTAACTTCGACAAACTGCGTATTTCGGTCATACCCGTTCATCATTTCGGTCATACCCGTTCACTTTTTTAGTCTTTCGTTCATCAAAAAACTCTGACAAAATGACACATTTTTTATCTTAATTACTGTATTACAATAAAATACATTACACGTTTATTAACTGAATTTTTTTACACAAATAAACTGAAAAATTTGAAAATTTTTATTGTTTGTTTTCAAAAAAGTCACGTCGTAAAAATTTTTATATTTTAGTGTAAACTACATTTCAAAATCAGGTTGCAAAGTTAAACAATTTTTTTTAAACACTCTCAATTTTTTTTGTTTTTTTTCTCAAACTTTCGCCTTTTAATTCAAATCGATGCGCTGTATGTACTATTCTGTCAAGCACAGCGTCTGCAATTACGGCATCGCCGATTATGTCAAACCAACTTTCTACGGGAAGTTGACTTACAATGACAGTAGCACGTTTTGCGTGTCGGTCTTCGATTATTTCCAAAAAATCGGTTTGCTGTTGTCCTTGTAAAACAGTTAAACCGAAGTCGTCAATAATCATCAAATCGGTTTTCGCGAGCCTGTCGAAAAATTTGATTATTGAGCCGTCCAAACGCGCTAATTTAAGTTGCACAAGCAATTTTTGCATGTTGTGATAAGCGACCGTATAACCCTGTTTACAGGCACGATGTCCCAGCGCGGATGCGATGAACGACTTACCGCAGCCCGTTGCTCCTGTAACGATTACCGCTTCTCCGTTTTTTATGTATGTACCCGTTGCAAGCCGCGCAATAAGCGACTTGTCTATTCCGCGCACGGGGTCGTGACTGATTTCCTCGACAGATGCACGATACCGAAAACCTGCATTTTTCATTAAACGTTGGTAACGGTTTTCTTCTCTTTTGTCGGCTTCCGCCTGCAAAAGCAGTTCCATTCCGTCTGATAGCGATAACTCGCCGATACGTCTTGTCTCTTCGAGCGTTTGCCACTGTTCAGCCATACCAGCCAGCCTTAAACTGACCAATCTTGATTTTATTAAATCCATAACTTTAAATTTTATAATATATTTTATTTATAATTAACTACTTATAAACATAATTCACTACTTATAATTTATAATTTATAATTCATTTATAATATTGTTTTCCGCGAATGTTATCCTGCGGAAAAGGCAACGGTTTGTATTCATCCTGCTCCGTAAACAAGGACTTGTTTTCAAGCAACGATTTGATGAATTTGTAACTGTACACTTTTTCGTCAAGTGCCGTACGACACGCTTTTTCAAAATGTGCAGCATCAGATTTGCGACATAAACTCAACAAGCCATCACATGTTTTGTAAAGCACTTCGGGCGGCTTGTTACAACTAAAAATTTCTTTTATGATTTCTGCAAGTAGAGACGATTGTTTTTTTGCCGTTTCGATGTAATATTGCGGACTGCGCTTGTTATAATACTGATGCGCGGAACACAAATGGTCGGTAACGGTGGTGTAACCAAAACCGACCGTACGGGGATGGGTGGCTATCAATACGTTGTTGCAAAATATTTGTACCAATGTACGCGTGTAAACAACCGTTGTTTGCTGTCCGATATAAGTATAAGGAACAGAATAATGATGTTTGTCTCGTCCCAAATAGATGTGGTTGTTCAATGAAACACGTAAATTGGCGTAATATTTGACTTCAAAGTCGGTTTCGGGCAAAGGACGTAGAAGATGTTTCTCATCGGCGAGGAATTTTTCCATACGACTGTAATCTTTGCGCTGCATTCGAGTTTGATTGTGTTCGGTGGTCTTTTCTGATAATGCACTATTCAGGTCATCCAACGAAAAAAAACGATAATTACGCAATTTGGCATAAACACGCGAGTAGATGATACGGACATGATTTTCTACTTTTGCCTTATCTTTCGGATGCGCTACACGCGTAGGCACAACTGCAAAGCCGTAGTGATTGGCAAAATCTTCCATAAGACGATTAAGTTCCGGCTCATAACGGTCTGCCTTGATAACTGCCGCCTTCAAGTTGTCAGGAACGACCATCTGCGGAACGCCCCCTAAATGATTAAGACAACAAGAAAGAGCGTACAAAAAATCTTCCGTAGTCTGACGGCGAACGCCCACAATATAAGTGTAATCCGAAAAAGGAAGACATCCAACAAAAATATGAACGGGGACATTTTCGCCTGTTGAAATGTCGATGTAGGTCAACTTGTCTCCCGCAAAATCAACGTATAGTTTCTCACCCGAAATATGCGTTAGAATACCCGACGGCTGCCGAGCAACCAACTGCTGTCCTAAATGATAGCAAAATTGCGTGTAACGATAACCTGACGGATATTGCGACAAATATTCCTGCCAGATAAGATAGCGCGTTACGTGTTTGCGTTCAAGTTCTTTTTCAAAATAAGGAAGCCGCTCCTTAAAATCCTCAAAACGCTTGTCGGTGTACGCTGCCGTGCCTGCGGCAAACTTGCCCTCAAGGGCTATCTCTTCCATTTTTAACAGTTCTTCGATGTCCATACTGCCACTATTTAGTTTGCGGATGTAATCGTTGACTGTTCCTTTGTCAATGCACAATGCTTTTGATATTCCGCGATTGGAAACCCCAGACTTGTGCATTACTAATAACTGCTTGATTTTACTCATTTTTACTATTTTTCCTGCCATGTTTTTGACTTATTATTTTGTGAATAATTAAACACAAAATATAGCAGAAAAACTTTCAATTGCAAACGCAATTAAGTGAACGGGTATAGTCCGAAATTAAAACTGCTTCAAAACATCTAATTATGTCTATTTCTGTATGTTAGATACTCAAAAGTGAACGGGTATAGTCCGAAAAGTTGTTCCCGCTGCCGCTTTTTTTCTCTATTTTTCACTTTTTTTGCAAAGTGAACGGGTATAGTCCGAAAAGTTGTTTTCGGCGCACCCAAAAACCATCAAAATTAGACGTTTTTTAACATATTTTAACTAAAAACTGACATTTTGACACCTTTTTTAAGGGTGTTTTCACGGGGTTTTTGCCGATTTGGGTGGGTGGGTATAGTCCGAAATACGCAACTTCTAGTATAGGACCGTGGATCCCAATGAGAATAGGCTATCGTTATCAACAAGAAGAAGGCGGTTTTTTTTGGAAAATTGCATTTGTTCTTTTAAATGGTGACTTTTATTATTGGAATAATTCGCAATTTATGAAATGGGGAGGCGTTTCTTTTGGTTACACGTTTAAAAATAAAATACCTTAACGAGTTAGGACAAACTGTAAGTTTTATCGATTCTTTGGGACTAATCTTTGATGTAACCGTAACAAAAGATACAACAGTATGGGAAATAATGGATGGATATTCGGGAGGGCACTAAATATTAAGGGTACGAATGGAAATAAGGGTTTTTCAAATTAATTGCAATGTTTATTTCTGAGTGAGTACCTAAAGTATAAAAACAAAAAACACCAAGCACACCAAAAATTTTCAGTGTGACTCAGTGCTTTCATGTTTTACAACAAATTATGGCAACTAAATTAATTTCTTAATTGTAGCACCATAGTCAAAATGAAAAAAAAGACTTTTTTATTCTTCTACTTGCGCTGCTTCGGCATCGTACAATTCCTTTGCTTCGGTTGCAGTTAAAGCTCTGTCGTAGATACGAAATTCGTCAAGTTGTCCTTTGAAAGATGCTGCCCACGCATCATCTACTAATGATTCGCCTCTGAGACGGTCGCACCATGCTCCGATTGCTAAATGCTCGGCATTTGTAAATTTCAAATCGCCAAGTGGTGCTCCATCCTCTTCTTGTAAGCGATTAACTCCCGTATAAGGAGTGCCATCAAAAGCGGTTACGTGTATTCCATTGACATAAGCATGGAACTCGGAAGAGACATTGTCATAAGTACAAATGATATGTCTCCACTGCGGAGTAGTAACAACGTCAAGGAACCATCCGTTTCCTCTTTGTCCTTTCCACACGGTAGCATCTTCTTTCCAAAAATAGCAATCCATTTCTGCAAATTTTAGGTCTCTTTCGGTCTCCCCGAGTGGCCAATTGCGATGCTGCAAAAAGAAAAGGTTGCCCCAAATCCAGTCGCCTGTTCCGTCAACGTGGAATACCATTTGTTCGGGTGCATCTGTGGTTTCAATTGTGTTTGGAACCATTTTCATCCAAATAGAAAAGCTAAACGCTTTTAGGTCTCTTAGTTTACTGTTTGCAGGCAATGCATACAATAAACCCGAAACAGAACCGTCAGGCGCGCCTTCAAAACTTTTTCCTCTACGTCCATCCGGGTAGGTTACTTTTGAAGTAGCCGCATTAGATGGCGTTAAGTTGCCAATTTCATCATTTCCGTTTCCGTCAAATGGAAAATAAGCAATCAAATTATCAGCAGCAATCGTGCTGGGGTCGACTTTGGGATCAACAGGATCCTTTTTGTCATCTTTACAGGCATTAAATGCCACACTCATCAATATCGCGACTATCGCGATAAAAAAACAATTTCTATTCATACTAATTAATTTAATTTAGTGAAACATTGATTATTAAAAAATTTATTACTAATTTAGTAATTCGGATTTTGTTCCAAATTACGGTTTAATTGCATTTGTGTTATCGGTATTGGAAACAGGTTGTGCTTTCCTTCTATGTATCCTTTGCTTCCCAGCACACTCTGCGCCCGTCCTGTGCGTATCAGGTCAAAAAATCTGTCTTGTTCTAAGGCGAGTTCGGCACGGCGCTCGTCCCAAATATCTTGTATTGTAATTTCGGTCAGCTGCGGCAGTCTAACTCTGTCTCGCACTTCGTTTATGGCAGATAAAGCACTGTATCCCGCTGTATTGCCTAATGCCGCACCCATCATTTTTGCTTCGGCAAACATCAACAGCACGTCTGAATAGCGCAAAATACGCACATTTTGGTCAAATCCGTAGCCGTTGTAACTCCAATTGTTATATCTTGACGGAGTATAAACTTTGCCGTTATAGACAGGATTTGTGCAAGAGTTTTTTATACTGTCGCCTTCGGGGGTTAGTGTACCGCGCCATAAAAAAGTTGTTTCGGCACGCACCGTTTCGCCTCGTTCCTCAAAAAAATTGATTAAATTATCACTCGGAGTGCAAAATCCCCATCCTTGCATATTACTCGGCGTGTTGCCGCGTGGTCCCTGATAAAAGGCATATTCGATATATGTAGCGTCCCCTGACGTTCTTCCTAACGTTGAACTCTGTATTTCAAACAGCGATTCGCGACAATTTTTGCCTTCTATCGAAAATACTTCTCTGAAACTGCTCATTAATCCGTATCTGCCCGATGCCATAATTTGGTCAGTCAGAGATGCCACCGAATCCCATTCGCTTCTGTAAAAATGTACTTTTGCCTTTATTGCCATTGCGGTGTATTTATTGATACGTCCCGCTAATTCTTGCGTGTAGGGAAGTACCGGTATGGCTTCCGATAAATCATTCAAAATAAATCTGTACAAACTGTCTGTTTCGACTTGTCTTAATGCTACCAATTCTTCGGGCGTCATCAAAGTTTCGTTAATAGGCACTCTGCCAAACAGACGTGTCAGGTTGAAATAAGAATATGCTCTTATTACTTTCGCTTCAGCGATACATTCTCGCGCTTGTTTTTTATTTTCTTCGCTTTGTACTTCTTTTTCAAAGAAAGGCAAATGATATAGCGCATTATTTGCGGCGCTGACAATGTTAAAATATCCTAACCACAATTCGTTAATCAGCGTATTTGACGGACCGTAGGTAAATGTGTCAAATTCAATCATCGTGGGACTATCTTCGGGCGTGCTTCCTTTGTCGGCATTGTCGGTTGTAATTTCAAATGCGCCGATGTACGCAAACCCGTGCGCACTATTGGTACGCATACTCGCATAAGCATTGCCTAACGGTAAAAATATATTTTCAGCCCTGCTGTAATCCATTTCTGCCGAAGGAACTGAAGCCTCTTGACGAATATCAAGAAAATCTGAGCAGCTATAATGTAAAACTGCGCAAATAATTATTAATTTTATTAATTTTAAGTATTTCATATTTCATCGTATTATATATCTTGTATAACTCAATTCTGCCCAATCAACAAAATCATATCCTGTAAAAACTATTTCCCATTGTTCACCTGTTCCTTCAGGGATATGGAACACAACAATGTGTCTCGGACCACTAAGGTAATTCGTAAATTCGTACTCAATCATTGTCTCTTTCCAATCTGCTTGATAGTCTGTATTTTTCATACCGTACAAATTGATAAAAATCACAAAATTTGCATTATACCAATTCAAATGACCCGTAACCCAAGTGTCCCTAGTGTATGGTTTGGCTTTTAGGTTATTGATTACCTGCTGAAGTGTTTCTGCATTTGCTTCCATAGTAGATAAATATGTTCCTCCTTGAATTTCCTTTACATCAAAATCAAGCGAGTTAATAAATTCAAATACATTGTCAATGTCAGCGTACTGTGTTTTTACGTGGATAGCATCTTGTTTGTAATAAACAAAACCCGCTATTTGCGAATAATTGATAGCATTATTGATTATTGCAAAATCAAGTTCAATTTCTCGCAATATTTCGTTGTCTTCAACGGAAATAGCAACGCCGTACATCTGTTCTTGCCCCCATATCATATCTATTCCCCACAAAATTTTAGCATCAACATCGCAGGGAAATGAATTTAACCACGTTTCTAAATATTCAAACGTTTGCTCTTTGCTGATACCATTAGGTAATCCTGCCATAAATTCATTGATAATAGGGATTGTTTTGTTAATCTCTTCCAAGTTTAAACAAGAACAAAAATCTACATCATCTTGGTTGTCATCATTATAGCAATAGACTTGCTCTCCATTGATAAAAATCACGTTCACTTCGTTCTGTGAAATCCCATTTATTGTATAAGATACATCCGTATAACATATACAGTTTGCCTGATTTGGGTAACCTTGCTGTGTGATGTTCAAAACTCCATTTACAAAAGTGTGAGTTACATTTATACTAGTAAAATCACAAGTAACCACAAAATCATAAAACTTAATTTGTACACCATTATTTGTAAATTTTACATCTACATTGCTCGAATGCTCTGCTTTTTTAGCTTTACTTTGCAGACAAGGCGTAAAATTTACGTCTAAAAAATGCTGTTCCTTATCACTCTTTACACACGAAAAAGTCAGAAACGCTGCTAAACTTAATAATACTGATATTTTTTTCATTTTATATATTTATTTATAATTTTTTTATTTTTTTATTTTTTACCGTTTTACAAATTTATGGCTCACAACCTTCAAATCTTCGGTATAAATTTTTACGACATAAATACCTTGCGGCAAATGACCTATCGTAACGTGATTTTTGCCTGCTGAAGCCGATACAACCTGTCCAATTGTGTTGTAAATTTCAATTTTTGTTACATCATTGGAATTTACAACCAATAAATTATCTTTTATTATATACGAAATTATGTTATTTTTATTTTGTTCTTGTTCAAAATCTGTAACAAAAATTTCATGGGCTTCACTCGATTTGCCCTCAATAATAATTTCATCAAAATCAAAATCAATTTCATTATCATAGCAAATATCATAAAAGAAACATAAAACACCTTTTGCCATTGTAGATGACCTGCCGGTGTTTGCCTCTACGATGTCTTGCAAATGATATATCTCGGCTTCATTTAATTCTGCCCAACTGCGTTCTGAAAATTCTACCTGTTTTCTTAAAGTATGAAACTGCATATAATTTTCATATTCTGCAATATCGGTTTCGTTAAATTGAAAAATTTCAGGAATTTCATACAAAACCGCATCTGCTTGATCATATTCGTTGATAAAAAATTGAGTTTCGGCAAGTAGAAATTTTGAAATAGGTGTGCGAATTATTTCATACCACGATTTTAATAGGTTGGTATCTAATATGGTATCTTGCATAATAGTACTGATTGCATTGTCGCTAATGTCTCGCATTGTGTCACTTATCTCCCATGAGCGCAAATATCGGGACGGATAAGCCCCATTCCAGGATTGTATGGATAATCATTATATCCTGCAATGCTTTGCCAAGTAACAGGACCTCGTGATGAGCTGATAGCGATACTGTCGTTAATGTCTGTGGAGCCTACACATACAACGGCAGAAAGCCCACCAATAGTTGTTTGATCGGGATGTAACCAAGGCGGAGGGCAATTACCAGGAGTTTGAATATTATAGGGTATGGGTCTAATATTCAAACTATTTCCTTCGTTTCCGGCTGCAACAGAAGCTATTACACCTGCTTCAAGTACATTTATCATAGCACTTCTCAGCGTTTTACTAACTTCTGAATAAGGACCTTCCTGTAAATTATCAACTTTATAACCAAGTGACAAATTTAATATATGGGCACCATATTCCACTGAAAATTCTATCCCGTCGCATAATGCTGAAACACTAAAAGGATCAAGTACTTTCACTGCCATTATCTTTGCTTTGGGAGCTACTCCTGTTTTAGAGCCTGAAGTACCATCTCCAGCAACGGTACCAGCTACGTGGGTTCCGTGTCCTCCATGTTGTTGATGGTCCATCGGATTATTGTTGTTATCGATAAAGTTGTAGCCATGATATGGAAAATCGGGATGTATCCACATATTATTTCTAATATCGTGATGATAGTAATTCACTCCAGTGTCCAAAATTGAGACAATAACCCCTTCGCCCTCGAAACCTAACTCCCAAACTTTATCGGCATTAACTTTTAATACATTATAGGTTGTTTCTCGCGTTGGATCAGAAACAGATGATTTAAAATCGGGCAGTACATTTATGTTACTATCAAAGAATATAAAGAGTATGTCGGGATGTAAAGATAGTTCTTCAATAGCTTCAGAATTGGCATAACAATTGATAAAATTTGAAATCCAAAAAGATTGAATTTCTGATACGGAAGATGAAGGCATTGCAGATAAAACATCCAAAACTCCCTGCTGCGTTTCGTCGGAAAAACGTTTTAATTCACCAACCACAAAATTGCGTTTTTCTTCTTTTGTTTGAAATACGCTGGATTTCATACGCATTTCCATTTGGTCGTACTGCCTGATTAAAATAATATTAACCCGTATCATCTCGTTTGGATCACGGAATTTCATTTCTTGTTGTAGCTCAGAATCCATTTTATCATTATTTTGTGCATCGATACTACTGCTAAAAAAGACAAAAACTAGTGGAATAAAAAAAACTTTTTTCATATTTTTCATATTTTTATTATTATTTCAATTAATAAGAGTAAGTAACAATTAGCTCTATGTTGCTTCCTTCAGCCAATTTATTAATAATAATTGGAACATGCCAATTATGGGGCCACGCTGCTGCGCTCTCTCTTACATGAACGCTCATTCTATAACTTTGTATAGCGGTTTTTTTCAAGCCAAGACAATAGGCTGTAATAACAGCAGAAGGCTCTGTTCTATGTGCAAGCAATAGTGTCTGTGTTGAGAAATCAATTCCGGGATAGTCAAGGCAAGGATCGCAAATAAATTCCTCTCCTTCATAGTGCCCCGGATATGTACATAATAACTGCATCAATTCTTCTTCATTGTTAATTATGTAAATCGTATCTATCAGATAATAACTCGAAAAAAGTTTCCACATACAATTTGTCTCTTCAAGAGAATATTCATTAAAAGGAATATCAAACGGTATTTCCAAATGAGTGTACAACTCTTCTACCTGCGCCTCCAAATTTTCAATCCTTTCAATTAAATCCTCAAAACCAGCAACATCAATTGCCGTCTCTGCAGTTTTTGCCGCCATTGCGTAAGGCACTGTAAGCAACTGCGTTTCTGTTTCTATCGTAAAATTATTTCCACCGGTGGGGTCTATCTCTGTTTTTATAAACAACGGACCATCCAACCAATTTATTTCTTGGAAACTTTCGTTTCCAAGCGTTAGAGTGAGCAAACCATTTTCATTTGTAGTTGCGGTTTGCGTTTGAGTGAAAATCACCTCATCGTTTCTTAGAATCGTTGCCTTTAGGGTAACTGTTTGATTCTTTAGGAGTTCGTTGTCGTAACTCCTGACTACAGCCTGATACGAAAATGCATCAGGCACTTGGGCATTGATTGCTGTAATCAATCCTATAAATCCTAATAAAACCAGTCTTTTCATCTTTATGTAATTTAAATGTAAAAAAGATATTGATTAAAAATAATTCGCAAAGTAAAACATTCTTTTTTTATTTTCCAAGAAAAAAAAATGCATCTATCTTTTTTGAAAAAGCAGTCGCTTTCAAGTTTATTTCCATTTGGTCGTACTGCCTTTTTAAAATAATATTAACCCGTATCATCTCACTAGAATCACGGAATTTCATTTCTTGTTGTAAATTAGTATCAATTTTATCTTTATTTTGTGCATCGATACCATTGCTAAAAAAGGCAAAAACTAGTGTAATAAATAGTAATTTTTTCATTGTTTCATTGTTTGAGAAAAGGTAACAATTAAATCTATGGAACTATCTTCATTCAATTTATTAATAATAATTGGAACATGCCAATTATAATAACCAATACTTACACTCAAAAATAAATGAACTTTCATTATATAATCTTGTTTTGTAATTTTTTGTAATCCAGTACAATACCCATCTAAAACACGACTAGTTTCTATTCCGTGTGCAAGAATCAATGTCTGTTTTGAGAAATCAATACCGGGATGGTTGAGGCAGGGATTGCAAATAAAATCATCCCCTTCCCAATACCCAGGGAATGCACATAAATATTGCTCCAAATCTTCTCCGCTGTTAATTACAACAACAGTTTCTATATGTTGAGGTCCAGGCATAAAAAGTTTCCACAAACAATTAGGCTCGTCAATAGAATATTCATGAAAAGGGATTTCCATTGGTATACCCAAATGCAAATATAGATCTTCAACCTGCGCTTCCAAATTTTCAATCCTTTCAATTAAATCCTCAAATCCAGCAACATCAATTGCCGTTTCTGCAGTCTTTGTTGCCATTGCGTAAGGCACTGTAAGCAACTGCGTTTCAGTTTCAATAGTAAAATTATTTCCACCGGTAGGGTCTATCTCTGTTTTTATAAACAACGGACCATCCAACCAGTTTATTTCTTGGAAACCTTCGTTTCCAAGCGTTAGAGTAAGCAAACCATTTTCATTTGTAGTTGCGGTTTGCGTTTGGGTGAAAATCACCTCATCGTGTCTCAGAATCGTTGCCTTTACGGTAACTGTTTGATTCTTTATCAAGGCTTGGTTATAATCTCTGATAACTGCCTGATATGAAAATGCATCGGGGATTTGGGCGAATATGATTGTCGCTAATCCCCACAAAAATAATGGTACTAATGATTTCTTCATTTTTTTTCAATTTAATTGAACATTTGTCTTTAAATAAAGTTGCTTTCATAATTATAATTAATGAAAACAGATACTATTAATAAATTTATTGTTTTACAATTTTTACTATCTCATTTCCTACTTTCAAAAAATAGATTCCATCAGACAAATGGGAAATGTCTATTTCTAAGGTTTCAAGATAGATGGTGCGCGGTTGAATATGCACTAAAAGACCATTTATATCAAATAATTCAATACTTTCATCGAAGAGATGAGAAGTGATAACTATAAATCTTTCACTTGAAGGATTTGGAAAGATATGTAATTCACTTGTGTAAACTATGTCAATCCCTACATCTTTGATTTCAATAATAAATTCACTTAAATCATCACCAAATTCATTTGAAGCCATAATAGAAAAATAAAATCTGCCGTTTTCGACAGGGATGCCTACAATTTCTCCGGTATATGAGTTTATTGAAAGGTCGTTCGGAAGATCACCATCAAATAATGACCAAATAATAGGTTGATACCCTTCAGCAGCGATCTTGATACTGTAAGTTTCGTTTATTGTGCCGTTTGGTAAATATTCGGTCGTTATTTTTGGCGGCATATTTGCTGTATAATTCTGCTCGTTTAAGCTGACTACAAGGTTAAAATAGGAAATATCATTGGGATAAAAAGCATAATCCGACAGATTTGGCGTTATAGTTAAAGAGTGGCTATCGTTTCCCGATAATATAACAGCATAATCGCCTTCTATATTTGTAACTCCCTGCATACCAGAAGTAGTATGCATCATAACGCCCGCAAGTGGAATGCCATCATGGTTGACATTTCCGCTAATGGAAATAGATTCCACAATATTTTCAAATTCATGCCACCCATCGGCATGCTCATAACTATACCCACATCCCAAATTAACATAAAGTGTGCAACTATTAACTCCCCCTCCAAAAGTGTAAAGATTATATGCTTCGGGCGGGTTTTCATTGTGAGAACATATATATTCTAAATTAGTGCAATAATAAAACGGAGCTATTCCTATCGATGTAATGTTATTAGGAAAAGTAATAGACGTGAGATGAACGCAACCTTCAAAAGCATAATTTCCAATGGTAGTAACACTATTTGGTATAGCATTGTGTGTTTGACCTAAACCTGCAGGAAATTGTATTAGCCTTGTTTTCAATTTATCAAACAAAATGCCGTTTACGGAAGTATAATGTGCATTATTGCTATCAACATTTATTGATGTCAAATTTGAACAATTTCCAAAAGCGAGGGTTTTAATAATTGAAACGAAATGTGGTATAGTAACAGAAGAAAGAGCAGATGAGTAAAAAGCACTCTCTCCAATTTCTACAAGACTACTTGGTAGCTCAACTGAAACAAGAGCAAAGCAATGGGAAAAAGAATAATTTCCAATCGATGTAACGCTTGGCATTTCAACCGAGACAAGAACGGGACAACTGCAAAAAGCATAATTTCTAATTGAGACAACGCTTGGCATTTCAACAGAAACAAGTGCGGTATATGCGTAAAAAGCTGCATTTCCTATTGAAGTTACTCCATTTCCTACGAAGATATTGGTAATAGAATCACGAAGGAATGACCATGGATAAAATGAAAGTGGCATTTGACCGTTCCCACTAATTGTGAGCGTTCCGTCTTTAAAACACCAATGTAGTTGTTCAAAATTTCCTTCGTGGCCGCAATCTTGTGCAAAGACATCAGCACAGAGTAGAAATAGTGTCGCTAAAAATAAAATTGAAATTTTTTTCTTTTTCATAATTAATCATTTTTTATGATTGTAGTCAAATTATCATTATGAGTCATTTTTGGAACCTTAATTGCTAACGACCATACATCAGGTGTTGTCGCTACTCCCGGTACCACAAGTATAAACAAAATAGATTCATGAAAAGAAATTCTTTTTAATTGTATTTCTAGTATTGATGGAGGGCTACCAGTTACTCTTCCGCTTGTCAACAACAAAGTATATTTTGAAAAATCAATTTCAGGAAAGTCGTCATCAATACAAATAATATAATTTTCTAATTCTTCAAAGCAGTTAATAAATACAGTTGTTTCATCATTATTTAAGTTTTGCCACCGGCAGTCTATTTCATCTAACGAATATTCATTAAAAGGTATTTCATAATGGAAATACAACTGCGCCTCCAAATTTTCAATCCTTTCAATCAAAAAGTCTAATTCAGGCACGTTTTCTGCAGTTTTTGCCGCCATTGCATAGGGCACTGTAAGCAACTGCGTTTCAGTTTCAATTGTAAAATTATTTCCACCGGTGGGGTCTATCTCTGTTTTGATAAACAATGGACCATCCAACCAGTTTATTTCTTGAAAACCTTCGTTTCCAATTTCGATAGTCAACAAACCATTTTCATTTGTTGTTGTGGTTTGCGTTTGGGTGAAAATCACCTCATCGTTTCTTAGAATCGTTGCCTTTAGGGTAACTATTTGATTCTTTAGGAGTTCGTTGTCGTTACTCCTGACTACAGCCTGATACGAAAATGCATCAGGCACTTGGGCATTGATTACCATAACCAAGCCAAAAAATCCGAATAAAAATAAATTTTTCATCTGTTGAAAGTTTAAATATTAAAAAAATTTCTTTAAAAATTAAACCGCAAAGCAAAACATTATTTTTTTATTTTCCAAAAAAAATCAAAAAAAAGTGCATTTTTTTAAAAAATTTTTTAAGCATTTCATTATTATTCTGTTATTCAATGTTTTGAAAATGTTTTTTTTTTAATTTTTCGAAATTTTAATATTTTCATTTTATAGTTGTTAAATAGTTTACTATCAATATTATACAACTTTATTTTATAATATTTCCAATTCTAAGTAAAATAGCAATTAATTCAAAGTAGAGTAAAATATAACCAACCAAAAATAGTTGTTTATTTTTTATTTTTCCTGTAATTTGGAAATAAAAAAAATCGTAACTATTTGAAAATAAAATAAAAATTTTTTCGCTGATGAGAAATTACGAAATGATAAATGAAAAAATTCACTCCACACAACGAAACGGTTTTGCGTAAGCGGTGTTGTAGCTCCGTATAAAGTTTGTGCAAATTTGGGAAGTAACTGCTACGCAGCACTGACCATCAACCACCGACTGCGCCAAGACGCCAAAACGTTTAACGAACTCACTACCCACTACCCAAATCTCATTACCCTTTTGTCAGCAAGAACGATTTTTTTTATAAAAAATAAAGTTGTCTGTGTTTAATTTAAAAATTTCATCTATCTTTGCAAAAAATTTTTTATGACCAAAAGCATAGAAACAGGTTCGCAAACCCTTGTTAATGAAGTGATTAAGGGTATTCAAGAAAAGAAAGGGAGTGATATTACGGTTCTAGATTTAACCGATATAGATTCCTCTATTTCTAATTTTTTTGTGATTTGTGCTGGTGATAGCAATGTTCACGTGGAAGCAATTGCCGATTCAGTGGAAGAGTATGTCCGAATTAATGCCAATGAAAAACCTCTTCACGTCGAGGGAAAGCAAAATGCATCATGGATATTAATTGATTATTTTGACGTTGTTGTTCATCTTTTTCAGCGCAATACACGTGAGTTTTACAATTTGGAAGCGCTTTGGTCAGATGCCAAAAGAACAGAAATTCCAAATCTTTTTTAATTTTTCATTATAAAATAATGTCAGAACAAATAATAAAAGACGAAAAAGCAGATAAGAAAAAGGGGAAAAAATCTGAAGAAAATATTTCAGAACAACCCAATGAGAAATCAGACCCCAAAAAAACTGATACTACCGACGAAAAATCAGACCAAAAGCCTGCAAAATCCGCACAAAAACAGGGTCAGAAGTTTCCAAAGTTTAATGCTTATTGGATTTATGGTTTAATTCTAATCTCTTTGTTTGGTGTTACCTTTTTTTCAGCAGACAAAAAGCCACAAGAAATTGAATGGAGCAAATTTAAGAACGAAATACTTCCAAGTGGTGACATAAAGAAAATTGTTGCAATTAGAAACGAAGGAAAAGCATACATTACTTTAAACGAACTCTCGTTAGATAAATATAAAAGTATGTTCAAAGGGCAAGTTTTGCCCAAAGAGGGACCTCATTTTACGGCAACCTACGGTGACGCAAAAATTTTTGACGAAGCAATTGAAAAAGTGAAAATAGAAACAGGTTTGGAAGTTCCTTATAAATATGAAGACCGTTCAAGTTTTTTAAGAGATTTTTTAGCAATGACTTGGCCCATCTTGTTAATCGTTGCTTTTTGGATAATAATATTCAGGCGTATGGGCGGACAAGCAGGTGCGGGTGGAGTTGGAAATATTTTTACTGTTGGAAAGTCAAAAGCAAGAATGTTCGATAAAGAAACGGCTACAAAGGTTACATTTAGCGAGGTAGCGGGACTTGCCGAGGCAAAACAGGAATTAGAAGAAATTGTTGAATTTTTGAAAAAACCCGAAAAATTTACCGAATTAGGCGGAAAAATACCGAAAGGCGCACTTTTAGTCGGTCCACCGGGAACAGGAAAAACACTATTAGCAAAAGCAGTAGCGGGAGAAGCAAATGTTCCGTTTTTCAGTATGTCGGGCTCAGACTTTGTCGAAATGTTTGTTGGAGTGGGTGCCTCAAGAGTGAGAGACCTGTTTAGGAAAGCAAAAGATAAAGCGCCATGCATTATTTTTATTGACGAAATAGATGCCATCGGACGCGCACGAGGCAAAAACAGTAACTTTGGCGGAAATGACGAGCGTGAAAATACTTTAAATCAACTACTTACAGAAATGGATGGTTTCGGTACCAATAGTGGAGTGATTATTATCGCAGCAACAAATAGAGCCGATATTTTAGACCGAGCACTACTCCGAGCAGGACGTTTCGATAGACAAATTACAGTCGAACTCCCCGACCTCAACGAAAGAAGAGAAATCTTTGAAGTTCACTTGCGACCCCTAAAACTTTCAGAAGACATTAAATCAGAATTTTTGGCACGCCAAACTCCCGGATTTTCAGGTGCCGATATTGCTAATGTCTGTAATGAAGCCGCTCTGATAGCCGCACGTCAAAACAAAAAATTGGTCGAAAAAGAAGATTTTTTAAGCGCAGTAGACAGGATTGTCGGCGGTTTAGAAAAGAAAAACAAAATAATATCAAAAGACGAAAAGATAGCTGTTGCCTATCACGAAGCGGGTCATGCTGCTATCAGTTGGCTTTTAGAATATGCGCATCCTTTGGTAAAAGTTACTATCGTACCGCGCGGAAAAGCACTCGGAGCCGCTTGGTATCTCCCCGAAGAGAGACAATTGAACACTACCGAACAAATCCTTGACGAAATGTGCGCCGCACTCGGTGGTAGAGCAGCCGAAGAACTTATTTTTGGTAGAATTTCAACAGGTGCACTTAGCGATTTAGAAAAAGTTACACGACAAGCCTACGCAATGGTTACTTATTTCGGTATGAGCAAAGAAATTGGAAATATCAGTTTTTATGACTCCACAGGTCAAAATGAGTACGCATTCCACAAACCATACAGCGAACAAACTGCGCAAATTATTGACAACGAAGTGAAAAATATTGTGGAAAATCAGTATTTACGCGCAAAAACACTTTTAACAGACCATAAAGATAAACACGCACAACTTGCTAAACTGCTTTTAGAACGCGAAGTAATTTTTAGCGAAGACCTCGAACAGATTTTCGGTAAAAGAAAAATCGCCACGCATGTCATTGAAGATGAAAACGGTAACGGTAAAATTTAATAAATATGAATAATTTATTTAAGAGAATAATTACGGGAATATTTGTTGTTATTACTATTCTGGGTAGTATTATATTAAACCAATATTTATATTTTGCACTATTCGGAATAATAGTTTTTTTGGGAATATTTGAACTACAAAGACTTCTGAAAGCAGGGCAATTAAATATTCAATCAGAGTATGCATTTGTTATCGGAATATTCTTTTATGTCACCACTTTTTGTGTAGTATCTGAAATAATTTCGCCGCTTTGGTTTCTAATTTTAATACCATTAATTTTTGCAGTTTTTATTACCGAACTTTTTAGCAAATCTGGAACTCCCGTTGTAAATGTTGCTTTAACGCTTTTTGTTCCGCTTTATATTGCAGTTCCTTTTTCATTTTTACATTTATTGGCATTTTATGAAAATCAATATTGTTGCCAGATTCTGCTTGGATTTTTTATTATGATTTGGAGTAATGATACTGGCGCATATCTTATTGGTGTTAATTTTGGGAAAAGGCGCCTTTTAGAACGTATTTCACCAAAAAAGAGTTGGGAAGGAGCAATAGGGGGATTTATACTGACATTGATTTCCGCGCTTATTTTGTCATATTTTTACCATAATTTTTCGTTAATAAATTGGTTAATTATTGGCGCAATTATTTCAGTAACGGGCATTCTCGGCGACCTTACCGGTTCTTTGATTAAAAGAAGCGTAAACATAAAAGATTCAGGAAATATTTTGCCCGGACACGGTGGAATTATCGATAGATTTGATTCTGTGATTTTTGCAGCACCAATGGTTTACTGCTATTTGATTTTTGTCAGCAAATTACTTACTAATAATTAGCAAATTATGAAAATTCACAAAGAAGGTTACAAAACTTTGATTTTTACTTTTTTAATACTTACAATTAACAATCTAATTTTGATTTATTTTTTTAAATCAATTTGTACTTTATTTGTTTGTCCAACAATTTCTTTTTTTCTCTTTCTGTTTATACTCTTATTTTTCAGAAACCCTGTGCGCAAATGTTTTTTGCACGAAAACGCTATTATTGCACCTGCCGACGGAAAAATTGTTACAATAGAACAAACAGATGAACCAGAAGTATTAAAAGGAAAATCTGTTCAAGTTTCAATATTTATGAATGTTCACAATGTTCACGTAAATAGATACCCAATTTCAGGAACGATTTCTTACGTTAAACATCATTTTGGACGTTTTATGGGTGCTTATTTGCCAAAATCATCAACTGAAAACGAGCGTACAACAGTCCAAATTGAACTTAAAAACGGAAAGGCAATCGTTGTAAGACAAGTCGCAGGAGCATTAGCAAGACGGATTGTTTGTTATGCAAAACAAAACAATAATGCACAACAAGGAGACGAATTAGGATTTATAAAATTTGGTTCACGAGTAGACCTCTACTTGCCAACCGATACACGAATTGACGTAAAATTAGGGCAAAAAGTGAGAGGCGGACAGACAGTTATTGGATGGTTGAGTTGATAAAAAGTATTGGAATATTTAAGCCATTTTACTGATTTTTCTTTGACAAAAGCATTAATTTAAGTTTGTTAAAAAATAAGTTTGCTTTTTAATAAAATAAAGTAGTATCTTTGCAGTTTGAAATAGCATAACACTATTAAATATGTAGTGTTGCGCAAAACTAAACTTATAAAAATGAAAAAATATGATTGGGCTGATTATTTTGATAACTTGGTAAATAACAACCAATATACGTTTTCCTTAACTGATTTGAAAGGACATTTTCATTTGCCTGATAAATCATTGTTTCAAGGGCTGTATCGTCATAAAAAGAATAATAAAATTGTTCAAATTCGCAAAGGATTTTATGGTATCTTAGCTCATCGCGTTTCCACAAACAAACAACTTTCTTATTTAGAATTTTTAGATGATTTAATGAAAAATCTTGGTAAAAATTATTACGTAGCAATGATAAATGCTGCGGCATTACATGGAGCAGCTCACCAGCCGCCGCAAATTGCGTACGTTTTTACAATTCCACCTGTACCGAGAAATGTTAAATCACAAAAATTGTTTTTTTTATCTAAATCAAGCATAAATCAAAATTTTCTAATGCAGAAAAAAACACAAACCGGTTTTATAAATGTTTCATCGCCAGAATTAACCGCTTTGGATTTATGCACTTACATTTGGAAATTTGGAGTTAATCGGGTATCCACAATTTTGATTGAGTTATGCGAAACAATAAACCCAATTTCTTTGAAAAAAACTGCAGATGAGTACGGAAATGTTTCTGCAATTCAACGATTAGGTTACATTTTGGAAGAATTTACCCACAACGACAAACTAATAAACGCCCTACAAACAGTACTAAAAAAAAATAAAACCTTTTACATTCCACTTTCTCCCCATAAAGAGAAAAAAGGAAATTACAATAAAAAATGGAAAATAATTGAAAATATGCAAATTGAACCCGATGAAGTATGATACACCAAAATTATATTAGAGAATGGGGAAAAAAGTTTCCTTGGAAATCAATTGCACAAGTAGAGCAAGACCTCATTATTTCTCGTGCCATTGTGGAGATGTATTCAGACGACTTAATCAAAAAATCTTTGGCTTTTAGGGGAGGAACGGCTTTACATAAACTTTATATCACACCACAAGCGCGTTATTCTGAAGATATTGACCTTGTTCAAATAAATTCTGAACCTGTAAATCCTGTTTTAAAACGTATAAGAGAAAAACTGACTTTTCTTGGCACAAAGCGTATTGTTAAACAGAATGTCCACAATAACACAATGATTTATCGTTTTGATACAGAAATAGAGCCGATTGTTAATATGCGTCTTAAAATAGAAATCAACACCCGAGAACATTTGAATGTTTTTGGCGTACAAGAAATTCCTTATAAATTAGAAAATGGTTGGTTTTCTGGTGAATGTAAGGTTACAGGATTTACAATAGAAGAGCATTTAGCGTCAAAACTAAAAGCCCTCTACGCACGCAAAAAAGGTCGCGATCTTTTTGATTTGTACTGGGCTTTTACCAATTTAGACGTTGACACCGAAAAATTGTTATTTTGTAATAAAAAGTATTATGAAAAAGCCCACCAAAAACCACCAACCAATCGTCAATTTCTTCGTAATATGGAAGAAAAGCTTAACGATATTGAATTTACAAGTGATATTTTTTTAGTATTAAGGCAAGGTATTGAATATGATAATGTTTTAGCGTGGGAAAAAGTGAGAAACCAATTGAAACTAACGTATGATGATTAAAACAAACACCTTTACAATATGAAACTTCAATCTCCTCAAAAAGAAATCTATTCAAAAGAACGTTTTACCGCACAACAGGCACAACGCTTAGCGCACGAAATTTCTTTCGGACCCGTGGTATTTCAAGTTTCGAGACTAATGTTAAAATTTGGAATATTTAAAATGCTCAACGAAAGTAAAAAAGGACTTACATTTGCAGAAATTACAAAAAAATCAGGCTTGTCGAAATATGCAGTGCAAATTTTATTGGAATCATCTCTCACAATAGGTACTATTTTGTTAAAAGAGAACTATTTCCTGTTGTCAAAAGTAGGTTGGTTTTTGCTTAACGACACAATGGTTAATGTAAATATGAACTTTGTTCATGACATCAACTACCTCGGAATGTTCAATTTAGAAGAGTCGCTGTTGAATGAACGACCTGAGGGATTAAAAGTATTTGCCAACTGTAAAACACTTTATGAAATATTGTCTTTACTACCCGACCAACCGAAAAAAAGTTGGTTCGATTTCGACCACTTTTATTCAGACAATTCTTTTGAAAAAGCTTTGGAAATAGTCTTTGCAGATGATCCCGAAACTCTTCTTGATATAGGAGGGAATACAGGAAAATGGGCTATCCAATGTGTAACTCACTCAAAAAGAGTTCACGTTACAATTATGGATTTACCTCAGCAATTAGAAATGACGCAACAAAATATCAACGGAATAAAAGGCGCAGAACGCATTAGAGGCTTTGCGGCTGATATTTTACAAAAAAATAGATATATCCCTGATAATTTTGATGTTATATGGATGAGCCAATTCCTCGACTGTTTCTCCGAAAATGAAACTATTGATATTTTGACTAGTATCGCGAAAACAATGAGAAATGATTCAAAACTATACATTATGGAACTTCTTTGGGACAAACAGCGGTATGAAACGGCATCTTTTTGTATTACTCAAATTAATCACTATTTCACGGCAATGGCTAACGGAAATAGTAAATTTTTTCATTCAGATGACTTAAAACGTTGCATCAAAAAAGCAGGGCTATTTATCGAAGAAACCTTTAACGACATAGGATTAGGACACACTATTATCAAATGTAGAAAAAAATAGAGATGGAAAACAATATCTTAAAATATATTCCGCAAAGACCCCCTTTTGTTATGGTCGACGAACTCTTGTTTTGCGATGACAAACAGACAATTACATCATTTTATATCACAAAAGAAAATATATTAAATGAAGGAGAACATTTTTCAGAGATAGGAATTATTGAAAATATAGCACAAACTTGCGCCGTCAGGCTTGGATACTTAAATCAAGGAAAACCCGTAAAAATTGGGATGATTGGCGCAATAAATGATTTTACAATATTTTTTATTCCAAAAATTGAAAAAAACATTGAAACTGAAATAGTTCTCGAAGAAGAAATTTTTAATGTAATTCTGTTAAAAGCCGACGTAAAATGTAACGGCATTCCCGTTGCTATTTGTAAAATGAAAGTAGTTTTGACTGATATTGATACTATTACTGAGTAATTGTAAATGTTGTGAAGGCACTGCAAAAATAATATAAGTTTTTTAATCATTTTGAAAAAAGAACGTAAAAGTGGGTGTTTTTATGAGTTATAGGCAACGCCGGACAGTCCAGTGCATTCTTCATGGGCGGAAAAAGGGGAGTAACGGACACTTTTGTGCGTGAAGACAAAGAAAAATGGACTTTAAAATAATTTTGATAATGAAACGACTTTTTTTATGAAATTGGAGATACTTTAGGTTTAGATGTGTATCATTATCAAAATTGGCTTGTTGGGTATAAGGGTGTTTTTGTACAAGGTGTCGTCAAAGAAAATAATGGTAAAAAAGTTTTACTTGAAATTGTTTCGTGGGGAACAAATAAAAAGAGTATAAAAAGAAAACTTCAGAAAGAAATTAAGTATGACTATATTTGGGTTAATCCAAGATACTGTAAAAGAATTGAATAAATGCACAGCCTACAACGGGGCGTTTTGGCACAACGGCGGCAGTAGCCCCGCAGAAAAAGCAGTACGAAAATGAATGTTTGTAGCCCGCAGAAACGGTAGTGAAAGTCACTGCGCCAAGCTGCTCGGACGTTGTGGGCAAGCGACTAGCGGCAGTGTAACGGACAGAGATTTTAAAAAATTCATGATAGATTAATTATCTTCAAAATCATATTAATAAATTATTAAATTCAATATTATGCAACTAAAAATAAATAAAAATTTTAACCACTTAAAACTTTCATTACAAAAATGTTACCTTTAGTAATGTTAGGTTCATTCAAAAATGCGAAAACTGATGTTGACTATGAAAGTGAACTGTCCCCATTGGTCTATAATGAAAGAGGGCATGCAATATATAGAGTAAAAGCAACTGAAATCGGAAATTTTACTGTCAGAGGATATATGAAATTTTTGTCTCCAGCAGGTATTTTTTTTGATATGTTATTATCTTGTGATTATCAAGTTGTTGAATAGAGACTGTGTAATCGGAAAAATGCAAACACCTAACTGAGCCTTTTAGCGCAAGCGGTGGTGTTACTCCGCAGAAAATTTGTATATAATTGGAGTATTCTGCCCCTTAATAATGTCAAAAGAAGAAATAGAGAAGGCATTGAATTACAAGCGGCTTGTGAAATCTCTTTTTAACCTTTATGGAAAGCAATATGACTTTGCGGAATAACTCAACTTTTCGACTTTTGCATGCAAGCTTTAAAAAATTTTTCAAAATTTTTGATAAATTTTTTTGCATTGAAAAATTATAATTATCTTTGCATTTCAAAATGGATGATTTTTGTAGTGAGATTTGAGTAGTGAGTAATGAGTAGTGAGTAGTGAGATTTGAGTAGTGAGTAGTGAGTAGTGAGTAGTCCAGTAGTCAGTAGTGAGTAGTCAGTAGTCAGTAGTCAGTAGTCAGTAGTGAGTAGTCAGTAGTCCAGTAGTATGTAGTTTCTTATTTACTCATTCACTTATTCACTTATTCACTCATTCGCTCATTCACTCATTCGCTCATTCACTGAAAACTGATAACTAAAAACTAAAAACTGAAAACTAAAGAACTATGCCACCAAAAAAACCTTTTAAAATTTTTACAGGTACAGAAAGTCGTTACCTTGCCGAGAAGATATGTTCAAGTATGGGTTGCGGATTAGGAAATATTAATGTAACCCGTTTCAGTGATGGCGAATTTTCTACTTGCTTTGCTGAAACCATTCGTGGTTCGCATCTTTTTTTGATTCAATCGACTTTTCCGCCAACGGATAATCTGTTTGAACTATTAATGATGATAGATGCTGCCAAAAGGGCATCTGCTTACAAAATCAATGCTGTTATTCCCTATTTTGGGTTTGGGCGTCAAGATAGGAAAGATCAGCCCCGCGTTTCAATAGGTGCTAAACTTGTCGCTGACCTTTTATCAACAACAGGAATTGACCGTCTGATAACAATGGATTTGCATGCAGACCAAATCCAAGGATTCTTTAATATTCCTGTTGACCATTTGTATGCTTCAGCAATATTTGCTCCTTATATCAAGCAGCTACACCTTAATAATTTAGTTGTAGCGTCGCCGGATGTTGGTGGAACAAAACGTGCCAATACTTATGCAAAATTTATGGGGACAACGATGGTCGTTTGTCATAAATATCGTTCAAAAGCCAATGAAGTAGACGAGATGCGTATCATTGGTGATGTTGAAGGCAAAAATGTTATCATTCTTGATGATATTGTTGATACTGCAGGCACTTTGACTACCGCCGCCGATATGATGACCGACGCTGGTGCATTAAGTGTTAGGGCATTTGCTACACACCCTGTTCTGTCGGGGGCTGCTTATAAATTGATTGAAAATTCATCTTTGACCGAACTTTATGTAACTGATTCTATTCCATTAAAGGAAAGTTCATCTAAAATTAAAGTTCTAAGTATTGCGCCTTTGCTTGCAGAAACCATTGAAAGTGTGTATAGTTGCAAGTCAATCAGTACACAATATTTTGTTTAATCGAGGTTAAATTTCTCGAATATCAAGATTTACTAACGTCTGATTTAAGAGTTGGTATGCAATTTCGCCAAAAGTAATCGGTCCGCAAATATTTCCAATTTTTTTGCCTTCCAAATTCATTTTCAAAAAGTTCAATACACAATTACATGAAAAAGTATATTGGTTTTCGTTTTCGGCAGGGATAAATTTCATAACTTCTTCCACGTAGTCGCCGGGTATTTGAGAGAATTTATATTTTATTCCTTTAAATACAGGTGCATAAAAGATTACCTTTTTCGTCTCTTTATCAATGCTTTTAAAACTGATATTTATAAGCGTGCCGCTATAATTTGCAACTAAAGGATATTCAATGTCCAAATTATTTTTGCACAAATATTGGGCAAAGTTCATTCTTTCACCGTCAATAATAACGTCAGATGTATCGAAACCTGTTTCGGGGAATTCAAATTCGGTACCACTACCTTCGGTAAAAATGTTATTAATACTAATTTCAGCCATTTTGTTATTAGGCAACTTAAAGTGAGCAACAACGGCATTTTCACCGCTTTGAGCAGTTTCTGTTCCAAGAAAAACTTTCGGCGTTGTTGCATTCGGGTCGCTTAAATTAATACCTGAAATCCAACCTATCAAAGGTTTTACTGCAAAATTATCAAAATTAGGTACTTCATTCGCAAAAACAAGGTGCGAATCAGAAAAAGCAGGGATTATTACTACCGAAAAACCATTTTCAAATCCCTCTTTATATATATTCTTTAATGAATTTGCGTCATAAAATTTAAAATTACTCTCAACGATAAAATCGGGGAGTTCGGTTACTTGAATCTGGTCATCGGTTACTAAGCCGCCGTTTTCTGTCATAAAATATGAACTTGTCCCTCCGATCCAATTTCCTTTTGGAAGTTTGGATAATAATTTTTCGTGCCCTGACAATAGCAAATTTTTGCCTTGTTCAATTAATTTTCTTACCTCTTCGGTAGAATACATTGTTTTTTTCATTATAAAAGATATTAGTAATATTATTAATATTATTTTAGTAAAAAAGCCAAATCAGTTTTGCAACTTGGTAATTCTTTGCTCTTAAAATAAAGCTCAAAGATTTCTTTGGCAGAATTTTTGATACATTCTTCAGAATTATCGTTCTTGATTTTTGATTTTAGCCGCCAAATCATTAGACTTGCTGCTAAATACTGCGGGTTATAATCTATCTCTCCCAGCACTAATTTACGCCATATAGGCTTATTGATATCTTGGATATTCATGATATTATTATTTTAAAATTCGCCGCAAAAGTAATACTTTTTTTAATACCAAAAAAAAAATCAACTTTTTTTTTATTTTTATTTAACCGATTTAATTCATAAGAAAAATGAAAAGCACACAGATAACACAGATGCGACAGATTTTCACAGATAATAAAGTTTATCACGCAGGGCATCCTAAAGAAGTCCCTTCAGTGACTTCTTTTTTATTAACTGCGGGTTTTAGCCTGCAGTTGTTTATGAATAATGTAGGTTGGTAAAATTTTTTAGTCCACTCCGAAAAGTGTTTTCTACTGCAAAAAATACAAAGAAAGCACAAAGAGTATCAATTCAGAACTCCTGACTTGGCATTCGCTATAAAATTAAAATACAAATCATTACGAAAAAGATACCACAAACTAAAGATGTCGCATTTTTTTGGCGATACCCCGAATTGCGCTTACGCTTATTCGGGGTTATCTACGTTGCACTCGTACCGAGTGCTGCTGCGTGAGATGTATGAAAGGAGTGGGGTTTATTTGTTAGAAACAAACCTAATTACCTAATTAACAACCTTATAATTAGGTAATTAGGTAAATGTGTGGGGTATACCATTCTCTACTGAGGTGGTTAGTGAGCCATTGTCTCACTATTGTTTTGTTTAGTGAATTTGGTAAAAATTAGGTTTTTATGTCGCAAATTTGCGACAATCGAGTTTGCGACAAGTCAGGAGTTCTGAAGTTGATATATGTTATTATTTAACTGTTGTGTGGTAAAAATGCGACAATTGCGGTATTTATATTTCAATTGCTACATCAAAAAGTGTTTGCATTCCTTCTGAATATTCGTTTGTTGATAACCATTCTTGAAAGTTCAAATCGTGGTTATGCTTTTTAAATACAAATGTTTTCAAGTTTGATTTGTTGCATGTTTTAAACCTGACTTCAAGGTC
>Ga0099364_10003008_pt1 | contig 26550 bp, 28 predicted proteins | sample TergutTh196P3_FD_73070 | JGI IMG/M metagenome (GOLD analysis project Ga0099364, IMG submission 73070) | Microcerotermes parvus P3 segment gut microbial communities from Pointe-Noire, Republic of the Congo - Th196 P3 | ecosystem: Host-associated > Arthropoda: Insects > Digestive system > Gut ...
AGCGACCTGTACGCAGCTAAAGCTGCAACAGTCTGCTTAACATCTTCGATATGAGGTCACACCTCCGCTTCACTTCGTTATCCATTCGCTCTATCTACGCTTTGCTACGTTGTCGATTTCACTAACTGACTAAAGTCGGAAGTTCAAATCGCAATCGACTAAAGTCGCAAGGCGAAGTGGTCTTTTCCAAGAAGCCTAGGCGCTAAAAGCGCCAACGCCCTATGGCAGTCGGACGAAATTCAAAGATTGCCATTTCGCCTTATCGCTTTAGCGATTTAGGGCGAATGGACAGCGGAGATAGTGCTGCTTTATCTCTGACCCAAGAGGTCGGAGTATTGCGATTGCGACTAGGTGCTTTGCCTTTTGCTCTTGCTGCTTTAGCAGTTAAGCAAACGGACAGCGTAGCCGTAAGGTGGAGATAGCACGCACTTGTTTTGATAAAATGATATTACAGACTAAAAAATAATAAAAGGCTTACAGTTAAGCCTTTTTTTGTTATAATGAGAATATGATAAAAAATGGACGTATTGTCAAATCTTTAGCAGGTTTTTACGATGTTGCGGTGGGAGATAAAGTTTATCAAACACGTGCACGGGGAAACTTTCGAAAAAAAGGGATGAAGCCTATTGTTGGAGATTTTGTGGATTTTTCTGCTGAGGAAAATTCAGAAGGTTATATCCTTGATATACATGAACGAAAAAATAGTCTAGTCCGTCCGTCAATTGCAAATATTGACCAAGCAGTAGTTATTATGTCGACGGTCAATCCTGACTTTAGCCTCAACCTGTTGGACCGTTTTTTAGTTTTTTTGGAACACAAAAATATACACCCTCTTGTTTACATTTCAAAGCTAGATTTAATCGCAGAGCAATCGGAATATGAAAAATTTAGGATAAATTATGAGAGTATTGGTTATGAGATATTCTTTGATGCAGAGCAGTTGGTTAAAGTTCTTCATGACAAAGTGACTGTTTTTATGGGACAGACGGGTGCTGGTAAGACAACTTTACTTAATAAAATCGCACCAGAAATGGAGCTTGCAACAGGTGAAACCTCAGAGAAACTCGGACGTGGACGACATACAACACGCCATGTTGAATTTTTTGAAGTTGCAAATGGATTGATTGCTGATACACCAGGGTTTTCAAGTCTTGATTACGAGGTGGATAACCAACCAGATTTGAATGCTGCGTTTCCAGAGATTTTGAGAATAAGTCACAGTTGTAAATTTCGAGAATGCACACATACACATGAGCCAGAGTGTGCCGTAAAAGAAGCATTGGAACATCAAAAGATTTTAAAAAGTCGATATGAAAATTATTTGCAATTATTAAACGAGATTAATAAAACGAGGGAAATTTATGCAAAAAGACGGAAAAAACAAGTTTAAAGATAATATTTGGTTTAGACAAGGCGTGCTCATTTTTTTAATTTTGGTGTGGGTATTAGCCATTTTATTTAGAAATCAGATGAGTATTGGGATTAGAGTCATCGTGATGGTTGTTCTTTTAGCATTCTCAATAGTTACGGTTTATTGGATTAATCGGGCATTTTTTGGGATTGGAAAGAAGAAAAAGTGAAAGAAAAATCAAAAAAGATAGCTATTTTTTTCTTGGGTATAGCTGTTATCGCGCAGATTGTTGCCACTTTATTTTTGAGAAGTGGGACAGGATACATGATGATGCTCGTCTTGACATTACTTGGAATTTGTTTTGCAATCTGGTTTGGCGTACGTTCTTTAACCGCTGTGACAAAGCCTCGGGAGTCAGGATCTGTTTCTAGCGTTATTCAAGAAGAAACAGCGCATGACAAATGGCTCAAAGAAAACTTAGAAGAAAATAAGGAAAATGATAGAAATGAATTTTAAAAATAAAATTGCACCATCAATTTTGTCAGCAGATTTTGGATATTTTGTTCGAGATGTTCAACGTATCGAGGCAGCAGGTGCGGAAGTTGTTCATATTGATGTGATGGATGGACATTTTGTGGACAATCTGACATTTGGTTCAGGAGTTGTAGCAGCTTTACGCCCACAAACAGATTTATTTTTAGATGTTCACATGATGGTCGAAAATCCTGAGAAATATGTTGAGGAGTTTGCAGTAGCAGGTGCGGATAGCATGAGTATTCATGTTGAAGCGACTCATCACATTCATGGCGCACTACAAAAGATAAAAGCTGCAGGGATGCAAGCATCAGTGGTCATTAATCCCGGGACATCAGTGGAGGCAATAAAGCCAGTATTATCAATGGTTGACATGGTATTGGTTATGACAGTTAATCCAGGATTTGGTGGACAAAAATTTATCCCTGAAATGATGGATAAAGTGCGTGAACTCAGTCAGATTCGTAAAGAAAAAAAACTAAACTTTGAAATTGAAGTAGATGGTGGGATTGATGATCATACCATCGAACAAGCTAAAAATGCTGGTGCTAACGTATTTGTTGCTGGCTCCTATGTCTTTAATGGTAATGTTGAGAAAAATATTGCCAAATTAAAGGAAAGATTAATGACAAAGATTTAAGGAGAAAATGTGGAAATCATCATTATCATTTTACTGATTGTTCTGATTCTACTTGCAGTTGCTAACTTCTTTAAAAAAACAGACAATAGCAAAACAGGCAGTCAGCTCAATTATATTCAGCAAAATCTCTCAGAAATGCGTTCGGATGTCAATCAGCAGCTCGGACAAAACCGTCAAGAATTATCAGCCAACTTACAGACAGTGAGTAATAGCGTGAATAGTAATCTGTCAGTACTGACAGAAAATATTAACACAAAATTTGACCATCAGTTCAAAGATTTGCAAAGTTCAAATGAGCAAAAATTAGAGAAAATTTCATCAAGCTTGATAGAATCCACTGACAGAACAGTGAGTACCTTGTCAGTGCTGACAGAAAGTATTACAGAACGTTTTGATCAAAAGTTCAAAGATTTACAAGAGTCTAATGATAAGCGCTTGAGTCAAATTCAAGAAACGGTTGATGAAAAACTTCAGGAAACACTCAATCGCAGAATTTCGCAAAGTTTTGAGCAAGTGACCTTGCATTTAAAAAATGTTGAGGAAGGACTCGGAGAAATGCGGAGTCTTGCCAGTGATGTGGATAGCTTACAAAAAGTTATGACAGGGGTCAAAACGCGAGGTATCGTTGGCGAAATTCAGCTCGGAAGGATTTTGGAGCAGATGTTTACAGCGAGCCAATATCGTGAACAAGTCAATATTCAGGGGAGTAATGCAGTAGATTACGCTTTAGTCTTGCCTGGGAAAATCGCTGATTCAGAGTTACTTTTACCGATTGATTCGAAATTCCCAATGGAGGATTATCAACGCCTGCAGACGGCACTGGAATCCAACGATACAGCAGAAATTGAAAAAACACGAAAAGCCTTATTTAATGCAGTAAAATCGCAAGCTAAGTCAATTAGTGAAAAGTACATCGTTCCGCCGAAAACGACAGATTTTGCAATGATGTTCTTGCCAACAGAAGGACTATTCATGGAAGTCGTCAACAATCCTGAACTATATGAACAAATCAGTCGTGACTATAAGGTCAATATCACAGGTCCAACAACAATGACAGCTGTGCTAAATAGCTTGCAAATGGGATTTAAAACTTTGCAAATTGAACAAAAATCATCAGAAGTCTATGAACTTCTTGGAAGTATTCGTACCGAATTTGACAAATTTGGTGGTCAACTTGAAAAAGTACAAAAGAAATTGCAAGAATCTGAATCTGAAATCACAAAACTTATTACAACTCGTACTAATGTGATGCAAAGAAAATTGAAGAGTATTGACGCAGCTCCAGATAGTGTCAGCAGTAAGTTGCTAGACTTGGAAGACTAACCGCATAGCTAATTCTATGGCTGGGAAACGCCACGTGCATTAGCGTAATGTATTTCGTCCCAGAATATAAAATGACGTTTTTTAAAATAGTTTAGCTATATACTAGACTAACTTTAAAATGATATATTTTATCAAAGCAAGTGCGTGCTATTTCCACCTTACGGCTACGCTGTCGATGCTCGCTACGGTGCTACGTGCTTCGCACGCCGTTCTACGAACGGTCTCCGCAACTTCGTTGCTCCGCTGTCCGTTTGCTTAGCTGCTTTAGCAGCTAAGCAAACGGACAGCGAAGATCGCGACTAGAGAAAATGGACAAATGTTTTACGAAACTCCCACTGAATAAGTCTTGACTTCATTAGTTAATTCAGCATAGTATACTTTCATATAAGAGAGGAAACATCATGGTTCTCATCAAAAACTTAGAATTAGGCGAATTTTTTGAAGGTTTTTACCTCATCAAATCGGTCGAACTCAGGCAAACAAGGGCGGGTAAAGATTATCTGGCTATCAGCTTTCAAGACCGCACAGGAACAATCTCTGGTAATATCTGGGATGCCAACAACAAAGCAGTAGAACAGTTCCGAGCAGGGAAAGTTGTTCACATGAAGGCGCTCAAAGAGCTTTACAATGGAATGCCACAGGTCAATAAGATTCAGCTGCGCTTAGCGACAGATAGTGAGCCAAATAATCCCAAAGATTACCGAGAAAAATCACCAGTCAACGAAACTGATTTGCGTGAATACGTTCAATCCATTGTTTTCAAGATTGAAAATGGTACTTGGAACCGAATTGTTCGCAGTATCCTAAAGAAATTTGATAAAGAATTTTATGAGTTTCCAGCGGCAAAAACAAACCATCATGCCTTTGAAGGCGGCCTTGCCTATCACACGACAACAATGCTCCAATTGGCAGAAAAAATCTGTGAAGTTTATCCACAACTAAATTCATCGCTTATGTTTGCGGGTGTTTTGTTGCATGACATGGCGAAATGTCTTGAATTTACAGGATTTGAAAATACAAGTTACACTCTTCGAGGAAATCTTCTTGGACATATTGTCTTGATTGATGAAGAAGTAAGTAAGGCAGCACTTGAACTAGGAATTGGTGATGAAAAAGAAGATTTACTTTTGCTTCGCCATTGCCTGCTCAGTCATCATGGCGAACTGGAATACGGCAGTCCGATTCGTCCACAAATCATGGAAGCCGAAATGATTCATCAGATTGATATGATGGACGCAAGCATGATGATGATGGAAACGGCGACAGCTAACCTAGAACCAGGACAATTTAGTCAGCGTGTTTGGGCGCTTGATAATCGTAATTTCTATAAACCAAAAATAGATTAAACTGTGGTTAACCACAGTTTTTTCATATTCTGGATAGAGATAGATAACAAAACAAATTTATAGCCCGTGCTAAACTTATTGACAAAATAAAAAGGTAGTGCTATAATTTTGCTATCGTAAAAATTGAAAGAAGACGATATGTTAAAATTATCGAAAAATGAGCAAGATTATCTCAAAGCGATTTATAATTTGGAAAGTAAAAATGACAATGAAGCAGTAAGCATTCATTTAATTGCTAAAAAGTTAGATGTAGCTTCTCCAAGCGCCACCGAGATGATTAAAAGATTGTCCAAAAAAGAACTTGTCATCTATACCCCTTATAGAGGTGTAAGTCTGTCTCATATGGGAAGAGTACAGGCACGTTTTATAATAAAAAGTCACAGAGTTTGGGAAACATTTTTAGTAGAGAAGCTTGGCTATCTCTCAGAAGAGGTACATGATGAAGCAGAAAATCTGGAACATGCTTCTTCACCGAAACTTGTCGAATATCTTTACGCGCTTTTGGGTTATCCCAAAACAGATCCTCATGGCTCGGAGATTCCTTCGGAAGTATTTTGGGAAATGCAACAATCAGAAATTGATTTAAAGCAGGCAAAAATTGGTGAAAGATATTATATTACGACAATGGCTGAGTCTTGTAAAGATTTCTTTAGAAAACTTGAAATGTCAATGCCTCACCTGATTAAAATCATTGAAAGACTTCAAGATGGTTCAGTCATCATAAAAGAAGATAATGGGAAATGTTCGATTATTCCTCACTTTCTCCAAGATAAAATCTATCTGATGCAAAGAAATGGCTTTACAACAAGATTTGATGATGAAAATGAATGATGCTAAGGATAGACCTACTGAGCTCAGTATAATGAAAAAACAAAATTGGAAAATAGATGTTGAACAAACTTCAACTTAGAAAAGGTAAATATGAAAAGTCGTAACGCTCAACGTATGAAATTAATTCATCATACGAATGGGAAATCGTTAGCGGAAATTAACGGCACGATTGAAGTGCCAAAGGATTCTAAATTTTTTAAGACCCTACTCGCTTATTCGGGGCCAGGTGCCTTAGTAGCCGTTGGTTACATGGACCCAGGAAATTGGTCTACATCAATCACTGGTGGACAAAATTTCCAATATCTATTAATTTCTGTTATTTTGATGTCTAGTCTTATTGCTATGTTGTTGCAGTATATGTCTGCTAAGTTAGGGATTGTCAGTCAGATGGACTTGGCGCAAGCAATTCGAGCAAGGACAAGTAAAGCTTTAGGTGTAATTTTATGGATTTTGACTGAACTTGCCATTATGGCAACAGATATTGCAGAGGTAATCGGAGCGGCGATTGCGCTCTATCTTCTTTTTAACATTCCGCTAGTATTAGCTGTCTTTATCACGGTATTAGATGTCTTTTTGCTCCTTTTATTGACAAAGATAGGTTTTAGAAAAATTGAAGCATTGGTGGTCTGCCTGATTTTAGTTATCTTAGCTGTCTTTGTTTATCAAGTGGCTTTGTCTAATCCTGATTGGAAAGGAATTATTGAAGGATTTGTTCCTAACCAACGTACTTTTTCAACTCATCCAGAAATTGCAGGAATGACGCCCTTGACTGGTGCCTTGGGTATTATTGGTGCTACAGTTATGCCACATAACCTGTATCTTCATTCTTCAATTTCTCAATCAAGAAAGATTAATCATAAAGATAAAGCAGATATTGCGCGAGCTGTGCGCTTTTCTACTTGGGATTCCAATATTCAGTTGACTCTGGCTTTTGTCGTCAATTCTCTATTGCTTATTATGGGGGTGGCAGTTTTCAAGACTGGAGTGATTAAAGACCCTTCGTTCTTTGGTTTGTATGATGCTTTATCAAACCCAACTGTTTTAAGTAATGGAGTACTTGCAGAAGTTGCTAAAACAGGTGCTTTATCTACATTATTTGCTGTTGCCCTACTTGCTTCTGGACAAAATTCGACAATCACAGGAACATTGACCGGCCAAGTTATCATGGAAGGATTCATTCATATGAGAATGCCAATCTGGGCAAGACGATTGCTTACTCGTTTGCTCTCAGTTATTCCTGTACTAATATGTGTGTCAATGACAAAAGGATATAGCTTGCAAGCTCAACATGAGATGATTAACAATCTGATGAATGATTCACAGGTCTTTCTCGCCTTTGCACTTCCATTTTCGATTATTCCTCTCCTTATGTTGACAAATAGTAAGAACGAAATGGGAAGTTTTAAAAATAATTGGGTGGTTCAGTCACTAGGCTGGCTCTCTGTCGTTGCACTGACCTATCTTAATCTGATTGGTTTACCCAGTCAAATTAAAGTATTCTTTCCAGAAAATTGGTCAAGTTTCGCAGAAGTTATTGCAATTCTCTTAATTATTTTGGTTTTAGCTTTATTAGCTTGGACAATTGTTGAGCTTTATCAAGGAAACAAAAAAATGCTTCTTGTCAACAATGACTCTAAATAATCTGTGATGAATCATTAAAATGAGGTTAGGAATTTTCCTAACCTTTTGTCAAAGCAAGTGCGTGCTATCTCCTCCTTACGGCTACGCTGTCGATGCTCGCTACGGTGCTACGTGCTTCGCACGCCGTTCTGCGAACGGTCTACCGCTGTCCGTTTGCTTAACTGCTAAAGCAGTAAGAGCAAAAGGCAAAGCACCTAGTCGCAATCGCAATACTCCAACCTCTTAGGTTGGAGATAAAGCAGCACTATCTCCGCTTCGCTACGCTATCCATCCTCACTAAAGCGCTAACGTATCTAGTCGGAATGGCAATCCTTGAATTTCGTCCGACTGACATAGGCGCTGTCGCTTTTAGCGTCTAGGCTTCTTGGACAAGGTGACCTCATATCGAAGATGTTAAGCAGACTGTTGCAGCTTTAGATGCGTACAGGTCGCTTAGTTGTTACACCTAGAGGTTGTACCTTATGTACCTTAAATTCAGTGGCGAGTTGCCCTTTTATCAGTCGCATTGCCTTTTGCTCTTGCTGCTTTAGCAGCTAGCTTCGCATGACCTTTGGCTGTAAGGCACTAAAGTGCCGATGAACATTTGTCCTCTATCTCTAAGTCACTAAAGTGCCAAGAATAGAGGCAACGCCAAATGGCAATCAAACGGACAGCGTAGCGCAGCGAAGATAGCGACTAGAGAAAATGGACAAATGTTTTACGAAACTCCCACTGAATAAGTTTTAACTTCATTTTAAAGCATTTCCCTATTGTGCAAGTCTTTCAAGGAAAAAAATGATAAAATAAAGGCATGAAAACAGAGTTGAGGAGAATTTGATGAAAAATACTTTGCGAAACAGCCAACTTACAGTTGTTATTGATAGTTTTGGTGCGGAATTGAACTCTATCAAATCTAATGATATTGAATACCTTTGGCAAGCAGACCAAAATTTCTGGGCACGCCATGCCCCAGTTCTTTTTCCTATTGTTGGTAAGCTGAAAAATGGGGAATATCATTATGGAGAAGAAACTTACAAGATGGGTGGACATGGATTTGCGCGTGATAGTGAGTTTAAGCTGGTGAAAGAAGATGACGATGAACTTATCTATGAACTGTGCCAATCAGAAGAAAGCTTATTACATTACCCTTTTAAATTTACTTTCCGAGTTTCTTACACACTCAATGCAAACAAGATTAAAATTCGGTATGAAGTAAAAAATGACGATGAAAAATTTCTGAATTTTGGTGTTGGAGCTCATCCAGCTTTTAATGTTCCTTTAAAAAATGGCTCATTTGAAGATTATACTTTGACGATTTCACCAAATGAAAAGAGAACATTTATCCCTCTTAATCCAGCATCAGGCACGTTAAAATTAGATGAAAAATCTGAAGTAGACGTTTCTGAACTTCCATTGACACATCAACTTTTTGACCAAGATGCTTTGGTTTATACTTCTTCAGATGAGATGAAAGTCTCATTGACGAATGGTCTTGACGAGCATAGTGTCACTGTAACATGGAAAAATATGCCCTATTTTGGATTGTGGTCACCTTATCCTGCTGAAGCGCCATTTGTCTGCATCGAACCCTGGTGTGGGATTGCTGATGATGAAAATACAGATGGTGATTTGACAACAAAATTTGGAATCAATGAACTTGTGCCAGAAGGAAAATTTTCTTGCGAATATATCATCGAAATTAAGTAGGAATGTAAAATGCCATTAAAGATTCTAACTCTAATGGCATACTTTCCTATTTTTCTTATGACAATTTCTGCTATGAAATGTAAATTGACGGATACGAACAATGAGTCTGAGAACTTTCTTTTTTAACAGTCCTCTATGAGTAATCCTATTTTCTTAACTTTGGAGACCATTATAAATGCATCTATTTTTGGTTTATTGTGCAAATAGTATTCTAAGAATAAAAGAAACGACAATATAAATAATAGCAAGAGTCAACAGACTTGAAATAATCAGATAAATGAGCCTAATTGTCCTAGGCGCATGCTTAATTTCAAGTTTAGCAATTTTTCGGACAGATGAGAATATCTTTAACCAAGAAAGATTAAAGTCAGGAAAATGAACAGAAGTTTGCTCATTTTCTATTTTAATCAAAGTATCTTTTGAAATGATAAACTTTTTCTCGTTTACCATAATTTCGTCATCGTTTGATAATTTAACGGTCATTTCTTCTCCAGAAGAAGTGGAAACTACGACATCAAATTTACCAATTTTGTACTGCTTGCTAACAAGTTGGGCAGTGTCTGACTGATCAATCGTTATTATCGTTATGCTGTCTATCGAAAAAAGCACATCATTAACGGTAATATTTGATCCCCCTATTGTGTAATCTATCTTTTTATTCAAAGGGTTAAGAATGATGACTTTAAACTTTCCAACGTAAATCGTTTTTGCCTTGTCATATCTAAATCTTCTCCAGTTAGCAATCGCTTTTAATATTGCTTTTTTCAAATTCTTAAGTTACCTCACTTCAATTCAAGTTCTCCACTATTTTAACACTTTAATGCTTATTATTCATTTACACTGCATACATCTATTTTTGAACACTATGCAAATTGCTCAAAAAATGGGGCGATATTTTGAAGAACTGGTAATATTTCTTCTGCATCATCATCAACCCACTCTGTCCCAGGGACAGTTTCATTCATTACAGCATAGATATGTGCAAGTTTTACCGAACCAGCAACTGTCACTACGCAGTTTGCAACAACTTGAGCAAGCGAAGAGTATCCATCAGCGTTTTTAGCTGCTATCACAGGTTTATTGTAGTAAACTTGGACTTCCCATTCATATTCCACTTCTGGACCCTCTTCAACTTCATCAGCTTTAAAAGTATAAGTCATTTGAATCCCAATATTTCCTGCTTCTTCATCAGAATGTTCAGTGGCAATTCCAACATTGAGACTTCCATTTTGTATAGAGTTTCCTAGTTCGTTAAAAAGAGTTCCCGCCTGCTTTGTAGAATCTAATTGAGTGAAATCATATAAATTGAACAGGGTATTAGTGAAAGTCGCGTTGATTGCTCCATCTGAAATATCAAAAGTGGTAACGTTTTTCTAACTTTCTCCAGGCAATCACAATAATCATTCGTTAGTTCATTAAAAATCTTCATTTCATCTAGAATGTGAAATAAACCAAGAGTTTTTATATCACGGTTTATTTCTTACAAAAAGGCTACAATGAATCTTAACGTTAGGATTTAACTTAACAAGTATGTGCTATCTCCGCCAAAGGTAAATGAATAAGGTGAATGAAGGTCAGAATTTCCCAAGAAAACAAATAGCTTAAAAAATGATAGAATTAAGAAAAATGTAAAAATTAATAAAGTATAAAACACCAACAGAATGGGAGAAAATGACAACTATTATTTTAAATGCGTTTAGTATTTTGCTTGTGCTAATTCTTGCTATTGTGCTAAAAAAAATTGGTCTGGTTCAACAAAAAGATGGGGCTCTTGTTTCGAAAATAGTGGTTTATGTTACCCTACCTGCGACAATCTTGCTAGGTGTGAACAATACTAAACTTTCAAGTTTGTACTTCATACTTATGGCCATGGGAGTATGTTCTAACCTTGTTCTAATTTTTATTGGTAAATTTTTAGGTCGAAAATCAAGCATAGAAGAAAGAGGCTTGTATATGTTTGACTTGTCGGGCTATAATATCGGAAATTTCTCTATTCCGTTTGTAAGCAATTTTTTTCCAGCCGCTATTCCTTTTCTGGCTATGTTTGATATGGGAAACTCCTTTATGGTGACAGGGGCAACACAGGCGATTGTTGAATCTACAAGTAAAAAAAATAAACATGGATTTATTTTACGTGAGGTGCTCGGAGTTTTATTTAGAAATCCTCCCTTTGTTGTTTATGTTTTGATGTTTATTCTTGCGATATTTGGTTTGAGTTTTCCTGAGAAATGGCTTATTCCTATTCAGCCGATGGCAAATGCAAACACCTTGCTTTCGATTTTTACGATAGGTTTATTTATGGAGTTTAAACTTCCTCAAGGAAAATTTGGATTAGTTTTGAAGATTTTATTTTGGCGTTATATTTTGGCAGCTGTTCTTTCAATAATAACCTATCTTTTCTTACCTTTTCCTCATTTGGTAAAAGTAGTATTACTTCTTATCTTTTTTTGCCCAATGTCATTTTTGCATATGCTACAGGCAACAGAATTTGGTAATGATAGGGGAACGGCAGGATTGGCGATTAGCTTATCAATGTTTGTCTCATTAATTTTAATGAGTGCTGTTGTTATTTTTTTATAATAGATTGTCATAAGATTTGGAGAAAAAATGAAAACTGAATTACAAGTTTTGTTAGAAAATTATGTTCCACGAGGTGAGCAGGAAATTTCTGATTTGAAAGTATTTCGTGAGTCCGCAAAAGATTCGCGAAACTTGACGAGGGATTCGATTGCTCATTTTACAGCGAGTGCGTTTGTTTTGAATGAAAAGCATGATAAGATATTGGGCATATTTCACAAGATTTATCAAAGCTGGGGCTGGATGGGAGGTCATGCTGATGGTGATGCGAATTTGTTGAGAGTAGCACAAAAAGAAGTGCGTGAGGAGAGTGGTTTATCAGAATTAAAGATATTATCTGAGCAGCCGATTTCAATAGAAAATGGACCAGTTGCTGGACATTTTCATCGGACACATGGTTATGTATCAGCGCATATCCACCTTAATGTAACATTTTTGTTTGAAGCGAATGAGAAGGCGCTGTTGCATAAAAATGAGGCAGAAACTGCAGGTATCGCATGGATTCCAATTGATGAATTTGTTGAAAAATCGTCTGAACCCGAAATGAAAATAATTTATGAAAAAATTATTTCAAGAATAAAAGAAAAATATTGAAATAAAGAGGAAAAGTCAAATGAAATTTAATGAACCACTGGCACTGCGCTCAGGTGTTGTTTTAAGAAATAGATTGGTTATGGCACCAATGACTATTGTGTCAAGTTTTCACGATGGTACGGTGACAAAAGAAGAAATACAGCACTACGCAATGAGAAGTAAAGGGTTAGGAGCGGTAATTACAGGAACAGCTAATGTTACTGATAATGGTAAGGGGTGGCCCGGAGAGTTGACTATTGCTACGGATGAAGCGATTGGGGCTTTGACTCAACTTTCTAAAGGAGTTCATCAATCGGGGACGAAAGCAATTTTGCAGATTTTTCATGCTGGACGGATGACTTCTCAGAAAACAATCGGTGAACAGCCCGTTTCTGCATCGGCTTTTGCGGCAGAAAGTCCAAATGCAGAACAGCCACGTGAGCTGGATAATTTTGAGATTGAAGAAATTATTGAGGCGTTTGGTCAAGCAACAAGAAGAGCAATTGCTGCGGGATTTGATGGAGTTGAAATTCATGGTGCAAATACTTATTTGTTGCAACAATTTTTCTCACCACATTCTAATCGTCGGACGGATGAATGGGGAGGAAGTTTAGAAAATAGAGCAAAATTTCCGTTAGCAGTGATTGATAGAGTATTGAGGGAAGTAAAAGAAATCGCTGACAGACCTTTTGCGGTTGGTTATCGTTTATCTCCTGTGGAGATAACAGAACCTGGGATTAGATTTGAAGACACACTCTGGTTTTTAGAAACTTTAAAAGAGAAAGAATTAGATTATTTACATATTTCTTTGAAACATTTTGGACGTAAGTCAAATGATGAAAATTATCAGGATAAATCAGAACTAGCTTATATTCATGATGCTTTGGAGGGAAGGATACCGTTGATTGGTGTCGGAGGTGTGAGAAACCTTGAAGATGTGGAGGGCTTACTTGAAAATGCGGAACTTGCCGCAATTGGTCAGCAACTTTTGATTGACCCAGAGTTTGCTGTTAAACTGATTGAAAAGCGTACGGATGAAATTATTAGCAAACCTTTTGGTGAAGCAATTCAGAATTTACCGATGCCACATCCAATGTTTAAGTATTTGGAAAAACGGTATCAATGAAATAAAACTCTGTCAGTTCAATGCGATTAAGGTGAGCATTGAATCTGCTGATAAAAGCTTTATCAGCAAAGCTGAAAAAGCTGTCAGCATACTGACAGAGTTTTTGTTTATAAAATTGTCTGTCAGTGTGCTGACGATTCTTTCTCATAAAATTTTTAAATCTCATCATCATGGAATTATATTGCCAAACTATTGAAAATAGGTTTTGAAGGGCTATAATTAAATCTAATTATGAAGTCAAGACTTATTCAGTGGGAGTTTCGATTTACCACTGAATTTAGTCGGACGAAATTCAAAGCTTAGTGCTGCTTTATCTCCGACCTAAGAGGTCGGAGTATTAGCACGCACTTGTTTTGATAAAAATAATGAGAGATTTAGGGGAATTATGCCAGTAAAAGTGATAAAAAATCTGCCCGCGATAGAAGATTTGCGGGCAGATAATATTTTTGTAATGGATAGTGAGCGAGCGCGAAGTCAGAATATTCGTCCGTTGAATTTGTTAGTGGTTAATTTGATGCCTAGAAAAACGGTAACAGAAACTCAACTTCTGCGTCTCTTATCAAATACTCCGCTTCAAATTGATGTAGACTTTTTATATACTGCGACACATGAGGTGAAGAATACGCAACAGCATCATTTAGATAGTTTTTATAAGTCTTTTGATGAAGTTAGGGCACACTTTTACGATGGTATGATTGTGACGGGAGCTCCTGTGGAGCAGTTAGAGTTTGAAGAGGTCGATTACTGGGAAGAGTTTCTTGAAATCATGGATTGGAGTAAGAGTCATGTTTACTCAACTTTGCATATTTGCTGGGGAGCTCAAGCAGGACTTTATGCGCGTTATGGGATAGAGAAAGTTGATTTATCCAGAAAGTTATGTGGAATTTATGAGAATTCTGTTGAGAATCCTAAGCATCCACTTTTTAGAGGCTTCAATGACAGCTTCTTTTGTCCTCATTCACGATATACAGCTTCTGATGAAGCGGCTCTGTCAGCACTGACAGATTTTGAAATATTATCAAAAGCTCATGATACAGGTTTGTCAGTGCTGACAAAGAGTAATTTAAGAGAAGTTTATCTTTTTGGGCATTTAGAGTATGATAGAGAGACATTATCGTGGGAATATCATCGAGATAAGACTGCGGGTCTGGAGCCAGATTTTCCTGAAAATTATTTTCCAGAAGATGACGACACAAAGCAACCTCGAATGACTTGGTCATCTGCAGCATCATTGTTCTTTTCTAACTGGCTTAACTATGCGGTATATCAAGGAACCCCTTATGTTGTTGAACGGCTGAGTAAGCATCTGGAAGCAGATTATGATTTTAATAATCATGAGAATTAATGCTGTTTTATTAGAAATGAGAGAAAATGTATGAGTAAAAAATTAGACACAATTTTAGCACAAGCTGGAAATCGACAAGATAAAATTACAGGAGCCTTGGTTAGTCCGCTGCATTTTTCAACGACCTATCAACATCCTGAATTTGGCAAATCAACTGGTTTTGACTATACAAGAACAAAAAATCCGACTCGTGCGAATTTGGAGGAAGCCTTAGCAGCTATTGAGTCAGGTCAATATGCTTTGGCGACATCATCAGGAATGTCGGCTGTTGTTCTTGCTTTGGAAATTTTTCCTGTAGGAAGCAAAGTCGTAGCAAGTCGAGATTTGTATGGCGGTTCATTCCGCTGGTTTGATGAACAGGAAGCTCAAGGAAGATTCTCATTTTCTTATGCTAATGATGAGCAAGAAATGATAAATTTAATCACGAAAGAAACAGATATTGTCTATATTGAAACACCAACAAATCCAATGATGGTTGAATTTGATATTGAAAAAATAGCTGATAAAGCGCAGGAAAATGGCGCAAAAGTTCTCGTAGATAATACATTTTATACTCCTATTTATCAGCGCCCATTGGAGCTTGGAGCGGATTTGGTCATTCATTCTGCAACTAAATATTTGGCGGGGCATAACGATGTTTTGGCAGGGGCTGTGATTGTTCGAGATGAGTTGTTGTATGAGAAATTACTCCATCATCTCAATACAACGGGGGCAGTTTTGTCACCATTTGACAGTTATTTGGTGTTGAGAGGGTTGAAAACATTGAGTTTACGTGTGGAGAGAGCTACTGACAATGCACGCAAGATTGTATCAGCGCTGACAGAAAATCCGTCAGTAAAGGAAGTCATTTATTCTGGAAAAGGAGGGATGATTTCACTTAAAGTAAGGGATGAAAAACAGATTCCACAGATTTTAAATCGCCTGAAAGTTTTTACATTTGCAGAAAGTTTGGGTGGAGTTGAGAGTTTGATTACTTATCCTGCGACTCAGACTCATCATGATATTCCAGAAGAAATTCGTGTGAGTTACGGTCTGACTAATGATTTGCTACGCTTATCAATTGGGATTGAAGATGTCAGCGATTTGATTGCAGACCTTGAGCAAGCTTTGGAAAAATGACAAAAATCTGTCAGTATGACGAATCAACTTGCGATTTCAATATTATAGGATAGTCTGCTTCAATGACAGGATTGGAAAGGCTGTGGAGACAGCCAGATTGGACATTCTAGCACCAAAGATGCAAAGATAAAAAATGAGAAAGTTAAAATAAAATGACAAAATATGATTTTACAACAGTACCCAATCGTTTGAACCACCACTCTGTCAAATGGAGAGAGGTTGAAAAAGATGAAGAACGTCTGCCTTTGTGGGTGGCAGACATGGACTTTATTGCTCTACCAAAAATAACAGGAGCTATTCACGAATATGCAGATTATGGTGTTTACGGTTACTCCTACGTACCAGAGCAATTGCTTACATCCATTCAGCAGTGGGAAAGTACACAACACAGCTATAATTTTCCAAAAGAAGCTATCGTTCTTGCTGATGGTGTCGTTCCAGCGATTGGCATTGCGGTTCAGGCATTGACTAAGGAAAATGACGCAGTACTGATTAATACACCTGTTTATCCTCCTTTTGCAAGAACAGTAAAACTTAATCAACGCCAATTAGTCGAAAATTCACTGACAGAGATTAATGGTGAGTTTGTCATTGATTTTGAACAATTAGAACGAGATATTGTTGACCATGAAGTTAAACTCTATATTCTTTGCAACCCCCATAATCCAGGGGGACGAGTTTGGCGAAAAGATGAACTTCAAAAAATTGGGGAACTTTGTCAAAAGCATCATGTGATTTTAGTGTCAGATGAAATTCATCAGGATTTAGTACTATTTGGCAATGTTCATCATAGCTTCAATACCCTCTCACCAGAATTTAAGAAATTTACTATTATTTTATCATCAGCGACTAAAACTTTTAATATTGCAGGAACGAAATGCTCCTTTGCTATCATCGAAAACAAAGATTTACGCGAGAAGTTTATGGCAAAAAGACTTTCTAATAACCAACATGAAATTAATACTTTGGGGATGATGACAACGCAAGCAGCACTGACAAATGGTGCCGAATGGCTGTCAGAACTAAAGGAAGTGCTTGAAAATAACGTTAATTACATTCTGTCAGTACTGACAGAAAAAACAAAAATTAAAGTAATGAAACCACAAGGAACTTATCTGATTTGGCTGGATTTCTCAGAGTATCCGCTGACAGAAACAGAGCTTCAAGAAAAATTACATGATCAAGCAAAAGTCATTCTCAATAAAGGAAATTCCTTTGGAAGCGAAGGAACGCTTCATGCAAGGCTCAATGCAGCAGCACCATTTGAAATAATCAAAGAAGCAACAGAACGAATCGTGAAAGCGTTTGTATTTTAACGATTTCTGTGGATAACTTGTTTAGCTCTAAAAAAATTATGTTAAAATTAAGAGATGAATGATATTTTACAACTTACGATTATCCTCGTCGCTTCTCTCATCGCAACGCTTCTTTCAAGACGTTTGAAAATTCCTGCTGTTGTGGGACAAATGCTAATCGGTATTCTACTTGCCCCATCCATTTTGGGTTGGATTCACGGCGGTCATGTTATCGAAGTGATGTCGGAGATTGGTGTTATTTTGCTGATGTTTTTAGCTGGTCTTGAGAGCGATTTGACAGTGCTCAAAAAGAATTTCAAAGCCTCAATGCTTGTTGCAATAGGAGGAGTCGCAGTCCCTCTTATTGTTTTTGCTTTAGTTGCTGCAGGGCTCGGTTATGGTTTTTCAACGAGCTTCTTCTACGGAATTGTTTTTGCGGCAACTTCGGTTTCAATTACCGTTGAGGTCCTTCAAGAGTATGGTAAACTTAGTACACGAGCAGGCTCAATCATTCTCGGAGCAGCAGTAGTTGATGATATCTTAGCTGTTTTAGTCTTGTCCATTTTTACAAGTTTCAAAAATGGCGGTTCGGGTACACAGCTTCTATTTCAGTTTTTATTAGAAATTCTCTTTTTTGTTTTCCTCTTTGTTGTTCACAAACTTATTCCAAAACTTTGGAAGTTTGTTGAAAAACTACCTATCGCGGTTAAAAATACAACAGTTGCACTGATTATTTGCTTAGGTTTGAGTCTTTTAGCAGATAGTGTAGGAATGTCGGCAGTTATCGGTAGCTTCTTTGCAGGACTTGCGATTTCTCAGACCGAAGTGAGCCATAAGATTGAAGAGTATACATCAGCGATTGGTTATGTGATTTTTATTCCAGTTTTCTTTGTTTCAATCGCACTTTCAGTACAATTTGATAGTCTAATTCATCATCCTTGGATAATTATCCTATTTACTATTTTAGCGATTTTGACAAAATTTCTTCCTGCCTATTTCGTTGGAAAATCAAGTCAATTGACCACAAATGAAAGTCTTTTGATTGGTACAGGGATGATTTCACGAGGGGAGATGGCATTGATTGTTGCTCAAATAGGTTTAGCAAGTAGCATTGTAACAGATGAAGTTTATTCTGAGCTTGTCATCGTCATTATCCTAGCGACTTTGATTGCACCATTCCTGATTAAGTTAGTCTTAAAAAGAAACGAAAGTAAAAATTCCACTGCGAATAGGTAGCACTAAAAAAACGGACAGGATAGTGAAACGGAGCCACTGTTTCTCATTTTACTGCCTAAAAAATAGCAATACTTACTAAGTTAAAAAACATGAAAATTAGACCCATACAGTCTCAAGACGATGAACAACTTTATCAACTCATTCGAAAGATTTTAAAAAGTGAAAGACTTGACCTTCCAGGAACCGCATACTACGATTCCAATCTAGGGCATTTAGAAGAATTTTATCGAAAAAGCGCTCATGCAGCATATTTCGTGATTGCTGATGAAAATAATCATATTTTTGGAGGAGTAGGCGTGGCACCATTTATCGGAGAGATTTGCGAGCTTCAGAAACTTTATATTTCAACCGAAATCAGGCAACAAGGCTGGTCAAAAAAATTAATGGATACCGCACTATCATTTGCCCAAAAATATTATAAACAAATCTATCTTGAGAGCCATACAAGTCTCGAAACCGCCTTGAAACTTTATGACAAATATCACTTTGAGGCTTTAGAGAGACCTTTAGAAGGAAGCGAACATTCACTAATGAATGTCTGGCTCTTAAAAAATTTAGACTAATTTGTGAAAAAGTGGTAAAATATAAGGCGGAACTTATCCAGTTAAAGCCCCGTTTAGACTGGATGATAAGGAGATTTCTTCACTCTATAATGAACAAATCTGCCCTATAGTTACTGTAAAGATGCGTTTAGACGCATTGATAAGCAGTCAAGTAAATGTCAAATTGGTGTGATTAAAACACCACCTATCCACAAACTTTTATAGAAAAGTATCGAAAGGAAGCACAAATGTCAAAATTTCAAGTTGTAGAACATCCGTTGATTCAACACAAACTCTCAATCTTGCGTCGTAAAGAAGCATCAACAAAAGAATTCCGTGAACTTGTAGATGAGATTGGGATGCTCATGGCTTACGAAGTATCACGTGATTTGCCACTTGAAGATGTTGAAATTGAAACACCAGTTCAAAAAACAACTGTAAAACAAATTGCAGGTAAAAAATTGGCTATTGTTCCAATTCTTCGTGCTGGAATCGGTATGGTAGATGGTATTTTGAAGCTTATTCCTGCTGCGCGTGTTGGACATATCGGAATGTACCGTGATGAAGAAACACTTAAACCTGTTGAGTATTTGGTGAAACTTCCTACCGACATTGCAGAGCGTCAAATCTTCTTGGTAGATCCAATGCTTGCAACAGGTGGTTCAGCAATTTTGGCAGTAGACTCACTTAAAAAACGACAAGCAACAAATATTAAATTTGTTTGCCTTGTTGCTGCCCCAGAAGGTGTGAAAGCACTTCAAGAAGCGCACCCAGATATCGAAATTTATGCAGCAGCATTAGATGAGAAGCTCAATGAACATGGTTATATTGTTCCTGGACTTGGTGATGCTGGTGACCGTTTATTTGGTACAAAATAACAAATGATTAAAACTCACTTCATCATAATGAAGTGAGTTTTATGTATATATTTACCGTTGAAAAAGAAGAAGCATAAAAAATTTTCATATTTTGAGTTAAAATAATTTACAACTGTAAATTTATGTGGTAAGATTACATATGTAAACAATAAAAATAAAAAAAGGAAACAAACATTATGTCATTTATTAAATCACTTGAAAATCGTCGTACTATCTACGCTCTCGGAAAAAATGTTGGAGACGAAGAAAAAGTAATTGAAACAATCAAAGAAGCAGTTCGTCTTTCACCAACAGCATTCAACTCACAAACAGGACGTGTTTTGATTGTGACAGGGGATGCTCAAAACAAACTTTGGGATGAAATCGTGGCACCAGAACTAAAAGCAGCAATGGAAGCTCAAGGTGCACCCGAATCAGCATGGGATGGAACACGTGCGAAACTTGATGGCTTTAAAGCGGCTTTTGGTACAGCACTTTTCTTTGAAGACCAAGATGTAGTAAAAGGACTTCAAGAACAATTTGCGCTTTATGCTGATAATTTTCCAGTTTGGTCAGAACAAGGCACAGGAATTATCTCAGTCAATGCTTGGACAGCACTTGCAGAACTTGGACTTGGTGCTAACCTTCAACATTACAATCCATTGATTGATGAAGCAGTAGCTAAAGAATGGAATATTCCATCAAGTTGGAAACTCCGTGGACAACTTGTATTCGGTTCAATTGAAGCACCAGCAGGTGAAAAAACATTTATGGATGATGCTGACCGTTTTATCGTTGTAAAATAATTGAATAAAAGCCATTAACTATGATAGTTAATGGCTTTTTTCTTACTTAATTTTTAACTTTGTAATTATTATCGCTAGGTGTTATAATATTTGACAAGAATTACAGAAAATGTGAGAAAATAATTGAGAAAATTTTTACGAGATAAGCGATATCCAGCATTAGATTTTTTACGTTATGTTGGTCCAGGGCTAATCGTTGCTGTTGGTTTCATTGATCCAGGGAATTGGGCGGCTAACCTTGCCGCAGGTTCACAATTTGGCTATAAGCTGCTTTGGGTTATCACTCTATCAACCATAATGCTTGCTTTTCTTCAGCATAATGTTGCACATTTAGGGATTGTTACAGGGAAGTGTTTATCAGAAAATGCTACCCAATATTTGAAACCTGTGGTTAGTCGAATTATTTTAAGCACAGCAGTTTTGGCATCAATTTCTACGGCGGTAGCGGAAATATTAGGTGGTGCGATTGCTTTGGAGATGTTATTCAAGCTACCGATTCCGTTGGGAGCGATACTTACTGCTGGGCTTGTGATTTGGTTTCTTTTTAGTAATTCATATTCAAAAATCGAAAAAGTTATTATTGGCTTTGTTAGTCTGATTGGTCTTGCACTTCTTTTTGAAATTTTTATTATTCCACATATTGATTGGTTATCTGCGGCAAAAGCAACCATTCGTCCTTCAATCAGTAGTGCTTCAATTCCTATTATCATGAGTGCTTTAGGAGCAGTTGTGATGCCGCATAATCTTTTTTTGCACTCTGAGGTTATCCAAAGTCGTCAATGGAATTTGGAAAATGAAGCTGTGATTCAAAAGCAACTAAAATTTGAATTTTTTGATACGCTTTTTTCAATGTTTTTGGGTTGGGTTATTAACAGTGCCATTATCATTATTGCTGCAGCTGTATTCTTCCCCAAAGTTGTTACAGAAATCAATCAGGCTCAGGAAATGTTAACTCCCCTTTTAGGACCAGCTAGTGCCATTATTTTTGCTCTTGCTTTTCTTTTTGCTGGGATTGCTTCATCTGTGACTGCGGGCATGGCTGGAGGTTCAATTTTTGCTGGAATTTTCAGCGAACCCTATGATATTCATGATCCACATAGTAAATTGGGTGTGCTGATTACAATTGTTGCTGCGACAATTGCCATTTGTGTGCTTAGTTTAGTAACCACAACTTTTGATATTTTAATTTATTCTCAGGTTTTTTTAAGTATTCAATTACCAATCACCATATTTTTACAAATTTACCTCACCAGTTCAAAAAAAGTGATGGGTAAATATAAGAATGTATGGTACACAAAAATGTTACTTTTGTTGATGGGATTGCTTATTACAGTTCTTAATATCATTTTAGTGATGAATACATTTAGCTAATAGAGAGAATTTTGATATAATAAAGTTAAGAATGAATCAGTTGGAGGTAAAAATATGCAACCAAAATTACTCAATAAAGTTGTAATCAAACGAAATGGACGTGTCGTAGATTGGGATAGTTTCCGTATTCAAACGGCAGTTTTTAAAGCTGCAATTAATGGAAAATATGCAGACAAGCCTTTACACGCTAACATGATAGCAAATAATGTCACAAAAGTTGTAGAAAAAGTTATTGCTGAACTTCCTTTTGAAAAAATCGAAATTGAAACGATTCAAAATCAGGTCATCAAACAGCTCAACGATTTTGACAAGGACGTTGCGCGCGATTTTCTTGCTTACAAAACTAAGCAAAATATTGAACAAAGACATTGACAGTTTCAAGCATTATTAGAAACTTATTATTTTTACTCAAAAGTATTCAAAAAATTTAGCACCTATGGGTGCTTTTTTGATAAAATTAAGAGTATTGGATAAAAATAGATATTTAAAACTTAACGTGTTAAGTTTATATAAACAGGAGAGTATTTCATGCCGAGAGAAGTTAATGTTGGTCCAAAAATACAATATGAAAAATCTACCGTTACACGCATGATTAAATTATATTGCGCGAAGAACCACGGGTATAAAAAAGAACTTTGTGAGGATTGTCAAAAAATTCATGACTATGCTCATCTCAGGCTGAAATATTGCCGTTTTGGTGAAGATAAGACAACTTGTCAAAAATGCACAGTTCATTGCTATAGTAAGGACATGAGGAAAAAAATCCGAGTAATTATGAGATATTCGGGACCACGCATGATCATCTATCATCCATTATTTGCAATACGCCATATGATAAAAAATCACCGTTAGATTATTAATTTTCTTCTTGACAAACCATTATATAAAATTTACAATATAGGAAGAGACAAGTTTTTAGTGAAAATTTTAAAGAAAGTAGGTGGTTGATGCGAACCTACAGATGGAAACTAAAAATACCACTCGCACAAAGTAACAAGAGATAAAACTCAAGTGAAATTTCTTTCTGGAAATAACAGAAAGCGTTGCTGACACGTTACGTCAAAGACAAGTAAGTCACTGGCAGAGTTCTGTCAGTAACTAAACAAAGGTGGTAACACGCAAATTGCGTCCTTTTAGGATGGGGATTTGCGTTTTTTTATTTCCATAAACCTGTCAGTACTGACAGATTAATGAAGTCAAGGTTTAGTGCTGCTGTATCTCTGACCTAAGAGGTCGGAATATTGCGATTGCGACTATAGGATAGCCGTTGGCGCTTTAGTGCTTACGGATATGCTAGTTGTTTCACCTAGTGGCATAGCGAGCATCGACAGCGTAGCCGCAAGGCGCGGAGATAGCACGCACTTGTTTTGATAAAACAAGCAAAGAAAGGCAAAAATATGATTAAAATCACATTTCCAGACGGTAACATCAAAGAGTTCGAATCTGGTGTAACAACATTTGAAATCGCAAAGTCAATCTCACCTAGTCTCGCCAAAAAAACTTTAGCAGGTAAAGTCAATGGCAAGCTTATTGATGCAACACGTGCAATTATGGGAGATGCAGATTTTGAGATTGTGACACCAGAACATGAAGATGCATTAGGGATTCTTCGTCACAGTGCTGCCCACCTTTTTGCTCAAGCAGCAAAACGTCACTTTCCAAATATTCATCTTGGAGTAGGACCAGCGATTCAAGACGGTTTCTATTACGATACTGATAATAACGAAGGTCAAATTACCAATGAAGACCTTCCAGTTATTGAAGCAGAAATGAAGAAAATTGTAAAAGAAAACTTCAAATCTGAAAGAAGAGAAGTCACTAAAGAACAAGCAAAGGAAATCTTTGCTCATGACCCATACAAACTCGAGCTCATTGAAGAACACAATGAAGATGAAGGCGGATTGACAATTTATACTCAAGGGGAATATACAGACCTTTGCCGTGGTCCTCATGTTCCTAGCACAGGAGTTATCAAATTTTTCCATCTTTTAAATGTTGCAGGGGCTTATTGGCGTGGAAATTCGGATAATAAAATGATGCAACGTATTTACGGAACAGCGTGGTTTACAAAAGAGGAGCTTGAAGCAAATCTCAAATTCCGTGAAGAAATGAAAGAACGTGATCATCGTAAACTTGGACGTGAACTTGAACTTTTTGCAAATGTTCAAGAAATCGGTTCAGGCCTCCCAGTCTGGTTGCCAAACGGAGCAACAATTCGACGTACAATTGAACGCTACATTACAGATATGGAAGTTAAACGAGGCTATTGGCACGTCTACACACCAATCATGGCTAATGTTGAACTTTATAAAACATCAGGACACTGGGACCATTATCAAGAAGATATGTTTCCGCCTATGGATATGGGAGATGGAGAGGAAATGGTGCTTCGTCCAATGAACTGCCCACATCATATTCAAGTTTATAAAAATGATGTTCGTTCATACCGTGAATTGCCAATTCGTATCGCTGAACTAGGGATGATGCACCGTTATGAAAAATCAGGAGCTCTCTCAGGCTTGCAAAGAGTCCGCGAAATGACACTTAATGATGGTCACATTTTTGTTCGTCCAGACCAGATCAAAGAAGAATTCCAAAATGCTTTAACATTGATGATGGATGTCTATAAAGACTTTAATGTCACAGATTATCGCTTCCGTTTATCATATCGTGATCCAGAAGATACACATAAATATTATGATAATGATGAAATGTGGGAAAATGCTCAAAATATGCTTAAAGCAGCAATGGATGAGCTTGAACTTGATTATTTCGAAGCAGAGGGAGAAGCAGCTTTCTATGGGCCAAAATTAGATGTTCAAGTCAAAACTGCTCTTGGAAATGAAGAAACATTATCAACAATTCAGCTTGACTTTCTTCTTCCAGAGCGTTTTGACCTCAGTTATATTGGTTCAGATGGTGAAAAACATCGTCCGGTTATGGTACACCGAGGTATTGTTTCAACGATGGAACGGTTCACGGCATATCTCATTGAAGTTTACAAAGGAGCATTCCCAACATGGTTAGCTCCAACACAAGCTACAATCATTCCGGTAAACAACGAGATTCATGCTGATTATGCATGGGAAATTCAACACAAACTTCAAGATAAAGGCTTCAGAGTAAAAGTTGACGATACCAATGAAAAAATGGGTTACAAGATTCGTCAATCTCAAACCCACAAGATTCCATATCAAATTGTCATAGGAGATCAAGAACAAGCGGATGGTACGGTTAATATCCGTCGTTATGGTTCAAAAGAAACATCGGTTATTCCGTTTGAAGATTTTATCACCAACATTACAGAAGATGTTGCAAACTTCAGCCGTGTTAACTGACTAAAAAAGACTACTTAATAAGTAGTCTTTTTTTATCGAAAATACGTAAGATATAATGTATAATGAATACTATCGCTAATTGCTAATTTATATCAACATCGTAATAAAGAGTAAGGAGGCTTCACGTGATTAACAACATCTACTTGTTTTTTGAAATTTTAGGCACAGTTGCATTTGCCATCTCGGGAACCGTAGTTGGAATCAATCATAAATTAGATGTTTTTGGGATTTTAGTGATGTCTGTTATCACAGCAGTTGGCGGAGGGATTTTTCGAGATTTGTTATTAGGTATTGTTCCGCCAACATCATTAAAATCACCTTTTTTCATTATTATATCAGTCATTGCTTCAATCACTTCTATGGTAATTGCTACGGTTATAAAATCAAAGAGAGAAGCTTTTAATATTTTTAAAGTTGCACGTTTTTATAATATTCTTTTACTGGTTTCGGATGCTATCGGTCTAGGAATTTTTACAGTTTTAGGGATAGATGCAGGAATCGCTAAAGGATTTGAACATAATTTATTCTTTATTGTATTTTTAGGAGTTCTCACGGGAGTCGGTGGAGGAATGATCCGTGATATCATAGCCAACCAAGTTCCGATGATATTTAGAGAAAATATTTATGCAGTATCCTGCATTATAGGAGGGATTCTGTATGTTATTTTACGCCCAGAGTTAAATCACTATTTTGCACTGTCAATTGCAGTAGCTTGCATCGTATTCATCAGGATTATATCAGAGGTAAAAAAAATAAATCTCCCAAGAATAGAATACTAACTCGCAAACCACATTTAAGTGGTTTTTTATTTAGAAGTAAGGAGTGATTGTATGGTTAAAGGGAGTAACAAAAAGGATGAATAAAAAAAGTTTTGTCAAATCACAACAAATAATTGACAAAGGGTGTGTAGTTTGATAGAATATAATAGTTGTCGCGAGAGAGGTAAGCCACTCAAGCGTTTAGACCCTTGAAAACTGAATAAAGAAGAATGACTCATGTGATGTCGTAAAGAC
>Ga0099364_10003009_pt1 | contig 26541 bp, 31 predicted proteins | sample TergutTh196P3_FD_73070 | JGI IMG/M metagenome (GOLD analysis project Ga0099364, IMG submission 73070) | Microcerotermes parvus P3 segment gut microbial communities from Pointe-Noire, Republic of the Congo - Th196 P3 | ecosystem: Host-associated > Arthropoda: Insects > Digestive system > Gut ...
GTACGTGTTCTGTGGAGTCGTATAGCAGCTGTATGGTGAATGGCTTTGTTGTCAATACCTTCGCCTTTCCTTGCCTAAGCAAGTGCTTTACCTTGCCGTGCCTTTCGGTCGGCATCAGCGGCTTTCCTTGTTTGCTTATTACGTATACCATCTGGGTCTCCTTGATGCGGTTGCCCGCGTAATGCCGCTTAGGCCGTGGCCTTGCGGTTGGTCCACACCGCCAATGTTATGCGGGGTTTTCTGTCAGCCGGCACTTCCCCTGCCCCCTCAGGGATGTTTAGCCGTTGTCCTTGCCTTCCGGATTTGTGGAGCGTCCGGGGGCAACTATGTATTCCCGCATAACGTAGCCCTCTTAGGGCTTAGGCTAATCAACCGGGCTGTAAGTCCGCGTTATCTTGCAAGCCCCCACTTCAAGCGTCGCTAGACGCTAAGCGGTGGGTAGTTGACAACCTCAAACTGCAATGCGCATTCGCTGAGGTTTTCCTTTGCATACTTGGTGAGGTATGTTTTTCCGTCATCTCTGTGCTCGACGAACTTTGGATGGCCGATGACGAAGTAGCAGTATCCGCTCATGCTGCCGTCTTCGTTGTATTTGGATACGCATTGAAAATTACCTGTTTCGGTGGCTTTTTGGAACGCCTCATTTTCCCTGAATAATCGGAAAGATTCCTTAACGGTTATTCGATATGTCATTTCCATTACGCTACCCCACCCAGCTTGTACAGGGTTAAGTCGCAGTTGGCAAATGCCTCCTCAAGCATCTTGTAGACGATGGTCCAGTCGCCGCCTCCGCGGTCGCAGCCTATTCGGTATGGCATGGCAAACTTGTCGCCGTCGCTGCTGCCTTGCACCACTCTTTTAAAACAATCTTTCAATGCTTCGTATGATGTAAACTGACCGGTGTGGCCATACCTGTCTTGCCCGAACAGATTGTAGATCACTTTGTCGCCAATAAACACCGGCTGCGCTGTCCCGAGCAAAGCGCTTTTCGGCCTTGTCTCGTCGCAGAGCTTTTTATAAGCTTCAAATGCTTGTGGATACCTCTCCTTGACCTGCTTTGCGAATCCTGAGCCCATGACCCCTTGGCAGTTTACTTGGTGGCAAATCACGTTCGCTTCAGTGTCAAACAGATTGCCGCTTATAGTTTTCACCATAGTTGACCTCCTTTAAAAATTCCTGTCATCATATTAATTTGATCTCCTTTCTTCTTTAAAAACACTATGTCATAATATGTTGGAAATGTTGTCGGTGAAAAATCACTAACCGCAAGTATTTGTAGGCGAGGAAAAAGCGCGGACTGCTCCGCGCTTTGCCAGTCAGTTAGCCAACCAGCGCTAATGCTGTTTGCGTAATTTCTATCATTATATCCTCATATATATCGCTTGCTGCCACCACGTAGTCGCCGCTACGATCCCTGATGGAAGAAATCCGCCGGTACAGCAGAGGGTACTCGCTTTGTCCGCGGATAAGGATCGCAAGGCCACTACCGCCTGCCATAAACAAGAGGGATGGTTCGCCTGCGTCTTCGGGACCGCCATTGCTGTAGGCGATTTTCGACTCAGCCACTTCCATGCCACGCTTGAGGAGTGATTTGCTGATATCCTTGAGCAACTGTTTCAGAAATACCCTGCTAACGTTCTCAAAATCTTTCTTGTTGCCTACGTAGTCTGAAATCTCGCCGGACAATAGCTTGGTTACTTTGTTTAGCTTGTTTTGGCCATCTGTCATCTATGATTCTCCTTTAATTTTGTTATACAGCGCAAGGTTCGGGAGTGAGCCATGTTGAGCTGACTTTTTCAGCTGCAATTTCTACAATCTGAGATACGATTTCCTCATATGGCGTATCTAAAGGCATATTGCCATTGCCTTTTTCGCCTATGCAGTCCCAAAGCAGAAGATGATGTATCAGCCCATTTACTTGGATTAATAGGCATTTGCTGTCAACGGTTATGAATGCGAGCGATGCGCTACCTTCAATTGTGAAACTGCCTGAGCTAAAAGAGATTTTTGAATACACTGTCTTTTTTCCGTGCTCGCGGGTAAGATCCGCTCTAACGTCTTTAGATAATTGCTTTAGAAAAGCCTTGCTCTTTGCTTTAAACTTTCTTTTGCTCCCGGCATACATGGATGTATTTCCGGAAAGCACATGACTCTTGAGTGAATCGAGTTTTTTCTGGCCTGCCGTGTTTCTCATTGTGTTCCCCTTTCGTTTTTCGTTTTTCTCTTTTCTTTCTGGTTTATTCGCGTTTTGCGCCTGCACGCCTGCCCTTAACTGCGATGTTAATGACCTCAACTACGATGCTCTCATATGCTTCGTTAACTTTTATACATTCGCCTTGAACATCAATGTTGTCTTTCATGGATTTTATTGCATGACACAGCAATAAGTCGCTACCGATGTTGTTGATGTAAACCGCAATCCCTCCGCCACCACTTATAATAAACCTTAGCGACACTTCTCCCGCCGATAAAGGCGTGCCGGGAGAGTATGAAACTTTTGATTTCGCTATCTCAGTCCCGTATTTTTCTGCCAGCCTGACCCCGATGTCTGTCAGCAATTGTCTCAAGAAGGATCTGCCGATGTTTGCGTACTCTTTTTTATTCCCGGCTTGTTCTGATATCCTGCTGACAAGCCGAATTTTTTTAAGCGCATTGAGTTTTTTCTGCCCCAACAAGATTTTCTGAATCATAAATATGTTTATCCCCGTTTCAGTTGAAGTTCCGCATGTCTTTATTATGTCAGATTTACAGATGCATTGGTTCTCCCATACAAACAAAAGCCTTGGCTGAGAATAATTGTCAAGGCCGTTTTAGCTTGCTAACCTGCCCTCTGCCGGTTATGAAAGAGCAAGCATTTCGTCTCGCTGCTCAATGAGCTTTGCCAGCGCCCGCGACAGGCAATCTTGGCATAGTCCAAATCTGACGTCATTGCATCTGTTTTCATCGACCTCGACAACAGCCGTGGCTTTTGCCATACAAGATTCACATAATCCTTTTTCCTGTCTGATTTTCATTGTAATGCCCTCGCTTTCTGTTTTGCGTTCTGTGAGGCGTTGTTGAACTGAAATCTAATCGGATGAACTGTCCACATAGTAATATGTCAGATTGCGAGTGGTTTTTAAGCAGCCCGATAAAATTATTTTACAAAGCGCCTTTAGCATTCAGCTTGAGGGCGCTGTTTTTATACCTTGAGCGTTTCTGACATACTGCCAGTGTATTTTATACCGACGAAAAGGAGAGTCATTAATTTTATATGATGGCTGTGTTGGTTAACAAATACATTTTTGTTAGGCAGGATACTAGGGCGTTTGGTATGTGCTTTCGGCGTTTTGATGATATCGCCGAAAAAACTATCATGGTGTCCCGTGCGGACATACATCGCTTATTTAGCGTTGTGAAGCCCTTTTATCCGATCATCAAATGGCCCCTTGCTCGCCCCTGGTATAGAAAACGCCGCTACATAGCAACGGCTATGGCGGAAATGTTTAGAGAGGGATGGGAACGAACCGGGGAACCGGTGTAGGTTTGGGGGCATATTATTTTTAGGAGGACAAATTAGATGAAGAGGATTTTCAGTGTTTTTCTTTCGGTTTTTGTTTTCTTTACCCTCGCAACCCCGGCGATCGCCATTAACCCGGATATAGGCGACCCGCCGCTTCCTCCCGCTGATTTTGGTGGCCTCGTTGTCCTCGCGATTTGCGAGACTACGATGAGCCCCATCGAAGGGGTAATCTTTGCCATTTCCGGAAACAAAATGGCAATAGAGCTCGCTACCGAAAGCGATGGATCGGTTGCACTCGCTTTGCAGCAAGGATTTTATGTCGTCGAAGATATCACGATTCCCGACGGCTATTTCCGGGAAATTATTAACCCGGAATTTGAAAGCTACGAGACCGTCGTGGTCTCGGCGGGTGAGATAGTGGAAGTCGTCTTTCACTATACTCCGATGTACGACATCGGAAATCCCCTCCCCCCGCTTTCGGACATTCCTGAGCATGACGGCTGCTTAGACTGCGAAGCAGCTTTCAGAATTGGGTATAATTACGGACATACCCAATCTAATTCCGAAACCATTGGGTTTTCTCTCGCGCCCCCCAATGGTGTTAACGGGAGCTCCGTTGGCGTCTCCACATCTCTCCCCTCAAGCGAGGGGATGGTCAGCGGCACCGCATACATCGGTGGTACCGTTTGGCTGGGAACTCAAAGTGTTTCGGTTGCCGAAGATTATATCCTCGTTGTCTCCGACAGCCAAATTGAACATGCCGATGGCTCCATCACCGTGAGCCACAGCATAACAAAAATACACGCAACAACATACGGATGCGTGTATTCGCAAACGGAATCCACCAGCATTACTACGGGGGCTGGTGGCGCTTGGACGGCATCTTCGATGTCTTCAGGCGTGTCCGTCGCACATGTAGCGGAGTGCGATTGCCCCGATTAAATAATATAGCCATCTATAAAACCAAAGCGCCGGGATTTCCGGCGCTTTTCTTATATGCGGTTATTTGCGGCAAATGCGAAGCGTATTTCATTTCTGACATACTTAAAATATAAAAATTTTACATTTTTTTAAAAGGAGATAGTTATGAGAAAAGCTACAATAATCACAATCACAGTTTTCGCCATTGCTGCTATTCTTTCGTTTTGGACGATGGTGGCAGTTAGCGTTTTTGGTTCTAACCTGATTTACATTCCAGACGCGGCAGAAAATGAACAGCTTGGCAAGCTTGTTGTTCGTTCCGTCAATGCGCAGGACGGGATATTCCTCGATAGAGCTCATGTCAGTATATCCGGTGATGGCATAGATGCGTTTAACATCATTGTTTCGGACGGGACGCCAATTTCACTTAATGAAGGAAGTTACAAAATCACGGAAATCGCCACCCCATCGGGATACCGCCGACTCAGCAGCGCTAAACCAATAATCGTCCACATTGAGGCTGGCAAAACATCTGAAGCTGTATTGGTCTATATGCCATTTGAGGCTGATGTGGTGCATTCAGATGAACAACGCTACGAATCGTGGGGTGTATCTTTGCCGTTGCCAAGACTTTCACCGTGCTGCGTGTGCTGTAGTGTGCGCTTTGGAGTTAGTTACTCGGAGGGCTATTCGGAGAGTTTTTCCACTGGGACATCGCTGTGGCCTTTTGAGTCTTGGGGCGAGAGCCAGGGTTCTAGTAGTTCGAGTGGCTCACGTGGCGCAACTAGCAATTTGTGCGGTTTAGGCGGCATGAATGCTGAGTAATGTCGTGAGCGCGTAGAGAACGTCAAGCGTATATTGCGATGAGTTGTTTGGTGAGCTGGGCGCTGTAATGGCGAATGAGTCTCTGGCGGGCGCTTTGAGGTTGAGTGACAGTGATAGGCCTTATATAAACGATTGTGATGCGTGAGTTAAGGGTCGCTCTTTTTTGAAGATGCGTGGGGGCTTGTTTTTGGGAGAGGTTGTGGCGACAAGTGACTAAGATTGTGGCAGAATTACTGCTTTTTGAAAGAGCCCTACGGGGCTTTTTCTTATTGGGTAGTTGGTTCTGGTAAAATTGCAATTATTATGAGTCATGCGATTATAACATACTGCTTGTATATTTGTTTTTAGACGACTTGGAGTTTCTAAAAAACTGAATAAAGCCTAGTTTAGTAAGGTGTTTGGGTTATTGTCGTCGTGTGCGTCTGCCCTTATACCAACTTTGCCTGTGTTGTTGTGCTTTTAATCTTAAGTATTACAAAGTTTTCTCCGCCAATCCATCAGGGTTGGCGTTGAAATATATTAACGCTCATTAGAGCTGTGAGTTTGTTCGTTGTCTTGTTGCAATCTGTAGCGCCGGACAAAGTGGAATTAGATTTAACAGTTGATTGGGTGTAGGTGGATCACAAATTATAAGGCTCGCGTTGCTGGCGGGCGGAAAGAAGGCTAACATGGATAACAATTTTGTAAAAGAGCTGCGCAGGATCAATGAGGACATGGCTGACGACATTAAGTTGGAGGCAAAAAAGTTCAGTGCCTCCATCGAAAAACACATATACCCTTTCATTGAAGAAGTGGAGGGTGGTTCGGTATCTTTTTCTAGCGTAATCGAAGACCCCAACACAATCCAAGACACGATTGACTATATTAATCGCGTGGCAAAAAGAATCGTCTGGAAAGCAGTCGAAATTCGTAATCTTGGATCGCTTTCTAAAATCGAAAGCTTTGGCCGCGGTTGGTTGACCATTGCTGTCGTTTTGCGTGACTTGGGGTTTGAGAGCGCTGCGCAGATTCTTCAAGAAGAAAACATTATTAAGCGCTTGGAGGCCATTGCAGCTACGCGATCAGGTAAAACGCGTAAACCACGTTAATCCCATTGTAAACTATTGGCTTTATTCGGGAAAAAGCTGTCATTTTGACAGCTTTTCTTTTTGCTTATATTCCAAGTGAGTTATCCCGCGTGAGCTTTAAGGAAAAGCGTTTTGTCCATCAACTCACATATATAGTCATTCACTGCGTTGTCAAGCAAAGATTCTATTGAAATATGGCGCCACTCTGCGGCTTTTTCCAGCTCGACGAGTTGTTTGTCGCTAAAATGCATCTCTATTGTTTTGTTGGCATCTAGCTTCTCGCTCTCTGCATAGTTTGCTTCGGCTTTTCCAAGTCTCGCTGTTTGCCCGCCCTTAATCGCCTTATCCACAGCATCTGATACTGCTCGCTCATGTCTTAGTAAATCTCTGACAATTTGCTCACATGCCTCGCTCATTGAGCAATCATAATGCTCGCACGCTCTTTCAAGCCACTTGAAGTCATTAAGGGAAATATTCAATTGTATTATGTTCATTTTATGCCCCCTTACTGCGCTATGCGCTGTATTTAACTGATATGTTTATTATACATTATACTATGCTCTTTGTCAATTTTTGCGCTCTCTCCTACAAACATTCATACATCGGTGTTCGCTGTTTAAAATTCCTAATTCTCTCTGGTAATATGGCAGATACGAACCATGTTGCAAAGAATTCAGCACATAAGAAAAAGCCGCTAAACGACGGCTTTTTCTAATCCGAAACCTTAACTGCATGACTGAGCCAAACGCTGGCCATAAAACACCTGTTCCGACAGCTCAGGAAACACGCCCTGCTTCGATCCTGTATCCGCAAGCCTAACCAGCCCGTCCAGCGAGAGAAGCGCCATACCAGCCGCTCCATCAGGATCGGGGGCAATGCTGTACCCTGCAAGGTATGTCCGCTCAGCGTCAGTATACACTGCGCTCCCAATGCTGGGGTCGCCGCTTGGCATAACGCTGACGGATGCATTTGCTTCCTCCTCGCCTTCTTCTTTACCTCCTGTAATAAGCCATAGCAGACCTTTTCTAATCTCGCTGCTTATGCGATTGGTCTGCACTCTGTTTATCGTGAATCTGCACTCCATTTTGTTCTCCTTTCTGCAATTGCCCTGCATGAGGCAGGGAATTTGTCTTTCATATTTTTCTTGTTTGTGATTCTTATGTGACGCCTTGGAGCTATAATTAAGGTTCGTTCTCCAATCATCAGAAAAACAATACAAAGGCAGTATGTCGGAAATACTCAGGCCATAGCAAAAGCGAAAACACAAACATCATTGTTTTCGCTTTTTTTTGCTGAAAAATATTTTTTGCAAATATCTGTAGGAGAGTTTTCTGGGTTGACGGCGATATTTTGCTCATGTTATAATTCATTTGTCTCATTTTTGTTCTTGTAATCCATTTCCAATGCAGGAAAAGGCGCCAAAAAGCGCCTTTTCTTGTTGCTTGGATAATTTCCCGCATTGTATCCAGCTAAGCGAACACCTCTGCGATGAATATAAAACCATGGCTGACTGCAATTGCAATCGCAACTTCGGAGTGCTGCGAAGACATTCTTGTATTGTACGAGTCCATCTGTATTTGGAATCTTTCGTGTATCTGCTCCGCTGTTTTTTCCGTTGTCCGCCAAAGCGTTTCTGACGGCAACGCGGATGTTATCCCAAACCTCGCATATAAATGCCGTATACTTCCATACATCGGACTCTCGAAGTCGCTATGGTTATAAATCGCCATATCAGCCGCCTTAATTGCAGCCGCCTGATACACCGCCCCGCTTGCCATAGCCAATGGCGCAAGGTTTTCTCTCGCTCTCGTAGCGTTGAGATGCGCTAAAACGTCGTTAGCTAGTTGCGTATCGAATGATATCCCACTCGTAACGCGGGTGTACTCTGCCGAGATGGTCGCCTCTATAAGTGCTGGATTAGGCTCTCTTGGATCTGCCCCGGGGACTACTGCTATCCTCGAAATCTCATGCGGTCCGTCGCGTCTTGTTGCGATCAGTATACCGTCTTTATTATACTCACGCGTTATTGTTGTTTCAGATATAATAGTAAAACCGCCCTGAATCTTGCTTTCAGTGTGTGTTTCCGTCTCAATATAACCCCCGCTTTCCCTCGGCACGGAAGAAATTGATATACCCGGATCCTGCATAATTACGTTTCCGCCTCCCTGACCGGGAAGCTGAAATGGGATATAGAACCCTCCGCCTCCTTGCTGCTGACCGCCGCCGTCCTGTCTAGCGCTTACTTCGACTCCTTGGCTATCCGGTATCTCAGGTTCGTCCACCTCAACCCATGTGTACGTACCGTCGGGGTTGAGAACGCGTTCCATATAGCCGATTATAACGCCATGCTCGTTATAAACAGCATAGATGTTTCCAGTTACCCTTCGGAAGTTGTCGGGTATTATGCTGCCGTCCGGCCATTGCCTCAGCGGGTTGCCGTTTTCGTCCACTTCCTCAAAATAGAATGTGTCGTCGGCGTTCCTGTGATATCTAAAGTATCGGGTGACGCCATTCTCGTCTACCATCATATATACGTTGTCGAGCCCCGGGACGGGCATCCACCCCTCCGGGATATCCGGGTTGACGTCATACCAATGCCAGCTGCCATCGGGCTGCCTGACCCTCTGGCGGTAGCCTATGATGTTTCCGTGCTCGTCTATGACCATGTATAGCTCGTCGTAGCCTAACACCGGTATATAGTTCTGCGGTATCTCGGGGTCAAGCTTCCAGCTGCTGTCTGCTGTGATGCTAGTTTGGCTGTAGTCAATGTTCCACCACGCACCGGATTCGTGGTCTACCCCGTATGCATACGCGTTTAGCGATGAGGCGGGGTTTGACATCTTGTACGCCCATAAGCCGCAGAAAGCGCCTACCATTATGAGCAGCATTATTATAAGTTTTTTCACCTTTTCGTTGGCGCAGGATGCCACGACTTCTTTAAGTCGGGGAGGAATGCGCCTCCTCCTTCTGTAAATTTTTGTTATGCCAAGCAAACGAAGCCTTTACTGTATCTGTATGGCTCCAGCAGCTTTGCTTGCACTGACTTGCCGGTTTCTTTTAGCATGACGCGTGCGCCTAGATTGTGGCTGCCTTTGACTGTATAGATTTGCCCATTGCGCTTAACCAAGTCATTAGGCTGGTAAGGGTGCCGTTTCTTCCTAATGCTGCGTCGGCCCTCGCGGGTCTTCTTGCCGCGGTAAACGCGGAGGTTTTCGCCGTTTTTGTTTTTATTCCTTGTAGTCCTGCCGCTGCACAGCTCTGAGCCGGATGCTTTCTCGCCGGTGCGGGTGTCTATGTAGATTGCGTCGTAAAACCTTTCAAGATTGCGGTTATTGCGCCTCATCTGCTGATAGGTCAATGGCTCTATCCTTGTCTGGTTTGTCCCGCCCGCTATGCAGAAGGCATCGTTGGCGTGCGTCTTCTCCAGCCCTAGGGCTTCCCTGTCGGCTTTTGTGATGTAGCCGTAGGTGTAGTCCGTGTCAAAGCCCAATGCCGTCAGGCGCTCAATAAGCATCCTATAGGTTGCAGTCATGAAAGTCTCCGCCTTAAACCCCCTGTTCTTTGGCTTCCAGTCCTTTAAAAAGCTTTTGTGGCTTGCGGAGCTGTGGCACTGGCTGCAAAGCGTTACTTGGTCGTCCGGCCTGCCGGTGCCGCCGTCATTCCTAAAGCGAAGGTGGTGAGCTATCAAGGTGGGCTTCGGGTCTTTATTTTTACACTTAGGGTTTTGGCACTTGTAGTTATCCCGGTGGAATACGTAGTGCCGGACATTGATGTGCCCGTACTGCTTACCCTGCTGGTATTCCTTGCCTTCTATGTCCGGGTTCATAAGCCTCTGGATGTCGAAGTTGGCTATTTCCACTATGACTTTTGGTTCGGGTAAGATTTTAGCCAGCTTGTTTGTAATGAACCTTACTTGGCTGTCTACCTTGTGTTCGATGCTGGGCGCAAGCCACCCTTTTGGCTTTGTGTGAAGCTTGCCTTTGTTCCTGCGGTGGCGCAGCCTGTTCCTTCTTGGCCTGCGGTACATTGAGCGTTCGTAGATGCGCCCCGACATGCCTTTAAGCAGCCTGACTTCGCCGGATATGAGCTCCTTACCCCCGGAGACGGCGCTGAAGCCCATATTTAGGTAGCCCGTGTCTATGCCTAATGTGACCGGCTGTACGTGCTCTGCGGAGTCGTAAAGCAGCTGTATGGTGAAGGGTTTTGTCGTCAGTACCTTCGCCCTGCCTTGGCGGAGCAAATGTTTTACCTTGCCGTGCCTTTCGGTTGGCATAAGCGGCCTTCCCTGTTTGCTTATTACATATACCATCTGGGTCTCCATGATGCGGTTGCCCGCGTAATGCCGCTTAGGCCGTGGCCTTGCGGTTGGTCCACACCGCCAATGTTATGCGGGGTTTTCTGTCAGCCGGCACTTCCCCTACCCCTCAGGGATGTTTAGCCGTTGTCCTTGCCTTCCGGATTTGTGGAGCGTCCGGGGGCAACTATGTATTCCCGCATAACGTAGCCTATTGCTAGGCTGAGGCTAATCAACCGGGCTGCAAGTCCGTGTTTCTTGCAAGCCCCCGCTTCAAGCGTCGCTAGACGCTAAGCGGTGGGTAGTTGACCTTGGTAATCCGCGTCGTTAATGTCAGATCCGTCTGCTTCTGATCTTGCGTCGTCGGCGTCTGGTTTGCCTTGCCGCCTATCGACCGAATCCGATAGTTCTACCAATCTTTCCTTTTCCATCACGAAGACCTCCTTTATGTTATAGTTTTTCGCTTGCATGATGAATTCGCCTCGCAGCTCATTGGAAAAATTTTTTGCCATAGGATGATAAGCAATTGGCAATCTACGTTTAATATGTCAGAATCGACTCATTGCAAAGAATTTTTCTTTGTTGCGGGGCTATCTGTAGGTGAATTCTGTTCGATGTCCGGACGCCTTTCCCGATACCGTAAGATAAATGCCATATTCCCAGTTTCTGACGCCGCTCACTACTTCTGATGCTCTATAAAGCCTGTTCTTACCTACTGGTTCCCAATTTTGGCTTACCACGCCTATGCTAAACGGGTCGTATACCTCAAAGTATTCTACTCCGTTAACATTAGCATAACCCTTCACGATAAAAAAGTGACCGCCATTAGCGTCGAAAGGCTTACCTATCTGCGATTCTATACCTGAGTCGTAACTTATGCTTCTCATTTCGATGCACACAATTACAATTTCACCGTTATCAAGGTGATTGCGTATAGATTGCGCAGAAATGGAGTTCCTCCACGTAACAGGAATACCATTTGCCCGTAAGAAACCAGCGATATCACTATAATACCACCAACCATTGCTGCGCGGAGAGAATGCCCTTGCATCCTTTACGGTTTTGCTAAAGCCGGCATCTGACCAATATGCAGCCATGACAGCGCTGGCAGGACCGCAATTGTTGAGTTCGGCGTCTCCTGTGCCAATTTGGTCTACATACCAATCATAATTCCGTGCCTGCGGCGTATTATCCGGTATTTCTTCATGTTGTGGTTCATCAGCTTCGCTCTCAAGCCCGGGCAGTATGCCTGCTGAGTCATATACGTTAGTGCCATATGATGCTTGTATTGCATAGTGCATTTGCAGTGTGGCCAATATGCCTTGCTGTCTCTGATAGCCGTCACCGAGAAGCGGTATAATTCCTCCGGTGTATTCAATTAATCCCGTTGACTCTGCCTGACTTACCGCATCTGCTATCCATGGAGTCTCGCATTGCGCGTAAAACATCACCTGAGTTGGAAGCTCCAACACACAGGCAAGTCTTGAAAGCATTTTAATCGCATGTTCGTGCGTCAGATTGCCGTCCGGCGCGAACATATTTCCTCCAACTCCGTTTACTACCCCGATTGCAGCGGCTTTTTGGACGCTTACATCGTCGGTATCAATAAATGTGTGTCTTTCGGTTATTTCTCCCCTGTAAGATTCAAACAACTGCACGAGTGTTCCTGTGAATTCAGCTCTTGTCATGCTTTGCGTGTATCCCGACTGAAGCGTTTTTGGAATTAAACCCATCCCATAGGCTTCGTTTATACCAACAGCTGCCCAATCCGATGCATCGCCTATGAGTGGCGCTTCAAAAGCCTCGACGGTCTCTTCAGCAGCTTTTTTGCGTATAACCCCTACTGAGTTTACTTTTTCGCCTAAGACTTGTACGGATAAACCAATCCGGTCGAGATCTTCGTTTTTAATGTAGTTTGGTAGAAGAATAATTTTTGCGATAATGCTTTCCGTTTCGTTAGCCGACTCATTTGTGGATGATACGGTATCTTCTGCGCTATTTTCATATAAGGAATCTACAGCATTATCAGTAGTAACTTGGAACGTTTTATCTTGTGGTGAACCTGCTGTCTCCAGAGCAGTAAAAAGCGCTATGCCTTCAGCTGCGTTTGCATTTATTACAGTGGCAAAAGTCAGTATAATTAAAAGAAATAATGTCAACAGCATTTGTTTCGGTATATGTGTACGCATGTGCTTCCTTAACATAATATAAAATCTCCTATATGAGTTTGCTGATGTTCGTGCATGCTTAATATGTCGGAAATCAATTCAAAAAAACAGCAACAATGCTTGTGGTGTAATTTGTGTTTTTCCTAACAAAACTGTTGACTAACCAGCACCGCAGGCCCCGTCTATAGCGCACAGCGCTTAGGCGGGGTTAGGCGCGTATTAGCGCAGCCTTTTGTTTTGCCATAAATGCCAGAATCTTATTGCAATTGCTTGGTTTTTGTGGTATAATAATCATATTAAAAACAAGGAATCTGCCATGACTATAACCACCTCTTACAAGACTAGAATAACTGGGTACAATAATATCTTTAAGGGTACCTTGAAGATATATTGTGCTGCCCTTGAGTATATAATCGGTGTTGCTAAATAATGCTTGCTTTATTCTCTTTTTTGTGTTACAATAATAATAATCGGAGGTTAACGGCTATGAAAACTATGTTTATTAAAAACCCATGCACAAGCATAAGCTTCCCGCATCATGATCGCGGCGGGGCTGGCTTCGGCGTGGATATAATAGATAGCATAGTCCCCGGACCGGATAGTCTGGGCATGGCTGTTTTTGACCGATGTTTAAGGGAAACATAAATTCCTGAAAAACTGCAAATTGGTTAATGACAACGTGCCTGTGGCTAAAATAGCAGGCGCGTTGTTTTTATTACAGCGTTTCGTGGTGCGCGTAGTTCAGTTGGTTAGAGCGTCGGATTGTGGTTCCGAAGGTCGCCGGTTCAAGTCCGGTCGCGCACCCCAAAATTCTTAATATGCGGAACATATGGCTCCGTGGAGTAGCGGTTATCTCACCTGCCTGTCACGCAGGGGATCGCGGGTTCGAGTCCCGTCGGAGCCGCCATATGGTTTCATCGTCTAACGGTTAGGATACAGCCCTGTCACGGCTGAGATGCGGGTTCGATTCCCGCTGGAACTGCCAGTTTTTCTCAACATCATATCTGACATACTCCTAGAAATGTTAATTTCTGGGAGTGTGTATAAATGATAACTCAAGAGCAGTTGGAGTTTTTAGACGATGATGGCAAGCTAAAACGACGCTTTTATAACAAGCGCGCAAATGCAAAGAAAGAAGGGGGTGAGTTTTCCCTAACATATGATGAATACTGTTATTTAGTCTTTCAAGCGGGGTGCGTATCGTCGGATTTAGGATTTCATGTAGGATCTAAAAAGATGGTAATGGCAAGATACAAAGATGTTGGTAACTATGTTTTTGGCAATTGTCGCATAATAAGTCAAGCTGAGAATGCTAGAGAAAAGCAAATGTCTGATGCAAACAGAATATCTGCCTCAAAAAACATACGAACGTACAACCTGTCTCAAACATTTGAACAGCGTTCAGAGCTTCAGAAAAAGGTATATGAAAATTTATCCGACGAAGAAAAGAAAAAGCGCTATCAGCGACTTTGCACATATGCAATCAATCAACCAAGAAAAGTAAGTGATGAGCAAATACGCACTGCTTATATGAGTGAAATGTCGATAAAGCAACTTTGTGAAAAGCTAGGGCTTTCATTAGCAAGTAAAAACTACGAGCGAATACGCAAAGTATTAAAAATATGATATCGGGGTGTGGCGCAATTGTTAGCGCACTGGTTTTGGGAACCAGGGGTTTGTGAGTTAGAGTCTCACCACTCCGACCACTTGCGAATGTAGTCTAACGGCTAGGACAAGAGACTTCCACTCTCTTGGTGAGGGTTCGATTCCCTCCATTCGCTCCAAGCGCGGGTATGGTGTCAGCGGTAGCACGCGGCGTTGCCAACGCCGAAGCGGCGGTTCGATCCCGCCTGCTCGCTCCAGCGCGGGCCATTAGCTCAATTGGTCAGAGCCCTCGGCTCATAACCGAGAGGTTCGGGGTTCGAGTCCCCGGTGGCCCACCAAATCATTGTTGCTCTATAGAAACGAAACGAGGCAAGCTATTTACCAACTTGCCTCGTTTCGTTTTAGTTTAAGCTTTTGCCGTGTTTTCATTTTGCTTCATAAAGATTGAGTTTTCTTCCATAAAGAATAATATATCACTATATGAGAATATTCTATTGACAATTAAGAACCGATGAGTTAAAATAGATTAGTCCGCAGACTCTTTGATAAAGGGGGTACATAGCTTGGCGATTAGCTATAATAGACTTTGGAAACTGATGATTGACCATAACATGAATAAAACACAATTGCGCCAGAAAGCGGGGCTGAGTTCCAATGTAATTGCGAAAATGAGTAAAAACGATTCTGTTTCGATGGATACTCTTGTGCGTATTTGTCAGATATTTGGATGCGAAATCGGAGACATCGTAGAGATTGTTAAAGAATCTAATTAACTGAATATTACGGAGTAACTCGTTACAATTCTCCGGCCAACCACAAACAGAAAAAGCCCTCGTGGGCTTTTCTTTCTGTGTCAGTTTTGCATTTACAAAGGTGAGCGGGAAAGCCCAGGTGCTTTAGCCTTCGGATGAAAGCGAACACCTTGTTCTTTCGCACTGCCTATCGCCGTTCTGTGTGGATTTTTGTCATAAAAACAAACCATAATCAGCTTCAAACGCTTGCAATTTCAACGATTTTTTGTGATAATAGAGCCATAGAAAGGTAGGTGATAGCATGGTTTTGCCAAACCCAAAGAATTTAAAAATCAAGCATACGAGGGCTGAGACCAAGGAGCGGCATAAACACATGCATTGCCGGGTTTTCGAGATCAAGGTGGACTTCTCCAAGCTGTCCCGTGAAAAGAAGGAGCATATCAACGCCTTGTTCCGGGAAGCTAAGTGGCTGCGCAATGCTGTCATCGGTTCCGGGGACCCCTTTAGCTTCGACGATTCCACAAAATCCGTCATGGTCAAGGTGGGTGACAAGTTCGAGCAAAGGGATCTTGTAGTCATAAGCTCTCAAATGAAGCAGGGGCTTTTCGATTCGGTGAAGTCCGAGATAGGCAGCCTATCCACCAAAAAGTCAAAGGGTGAAAAAGTCGGTAAGCTTAAGTTCAAGTCCTACTGTAACTCCATACCGCTTAAGCAGTTCGATAACACCTACCGCATAGATTTCGGCAACAACGCAATCTTCATCCAGAATCTCCGCAAACCGCTGAAAGTGCGTGGCCTTAAGCAAATACCTCCGGACGCTGAGATAGCCAATGCAAGGTTTATACGTAAGGCATCGGGGTTGTATTTCCACATAACCACCTACACAGAGCCAGTGGCGACGGACGAAACCGGCAACGAACTCGGCATTGACTTCGGCATTAAATACAACATGACGTTTAGCAATGGCGAGATACGCAACATATCGGTGCCTGAGTCCAAAGGAACGAAGCTTGCCTCTAAGCGGCTAAACAAATCCCAAAAGCGGTCTGAGAAGCATGAGGCGAGGGTTAAGGCAAAAGCTAAGGGCAAGGGCAATGTCAAAGCCAAAACTAAAGGTGGTAGTAAAAACAAGTCTAAGCGTAAAAGCAGGAATCACGACAAGCGTAAACACAAACTGCGTGTGGCTTACGAGAAAACTGTCAATAGGAAGCATGACCTAGCCAACAAGCAAGTGTATGAGATTCTCATCAACAATGACTTCATTGGCATGCAGGACGAGATGATAGCAAACTGGCATAGAGGGCTGTTTGGGAGACAGGTACAGCATTCAGCAATGGGCTATATTAAAAGGAAGCTATCAAAAAGCTCCAAGACCCAAATGGTGCCGAGAAGCTGCCCATCGACCCAAAGATGCCCTGAGTGCGGGAGGGATACGCCCCATCCGCTAAGCAAGCGGGATTATGATTGCTCCCATTGTGGATACCATCATGATTCGAGGGACGTGAAAGCTGCTTGCATGAACCTAATGGAGGGGAAAAGATTGGCACTCGACAAAAGCTTGCGGATGCAGACAGCAAACTAAAATAAACGTATAGGTGTGGGGAGCACACATCTATCCAAAGAGTCCTGTCTAGGCCAGAACCGCTGCCAAAGACCTCGATTGGTAAGTTCCCGCCGTAACCAGGAAGCCTAAGTGCTTTAGCCTTGGGTAGCTCACTGCATAAATCCGTTCCCTAGCTCCTGTTCCAACTCCTCTAGTTTATCAAAATATTCATCTTCCGTAATTGCACCAGATCTCCGCTCGCGTTTTAAATCCTGCTTTTTCTCGAAAAATTCTATCTCGTTTAACTCTTTCTTTCTTTCAATCTTATCGTTCTCAACAATCTGAGCTTTCCACTTGCCGAGTAGTCGGCAATAATAGTCCTTGAACTCTAAAAGTGGTAATTCAACCGTCAGCTCGTCGTTTGTTTTGTTTGCGGAATTGAGTGGCGGCTTGAGCGCGTTAATCAGGTACAGTTCGTATAAGAGCATATCAGCTTCCGTTGGCAGTTCGACCCTCTGTATCAGCGTTACCGCGCCTATGTCGATTTCACGATGCAAGCGTTTCTTAAAGAAATGCCCATGCAGCCGTCTTTGCAGCGGCTGATTTGTCCTACCTATATAAGCAAGGCCAAAATCATAATATATTTTATACAGCGTGTGCGCCATATCCGCATTCCTCTCTCGCTCCCTTGCGCAGCTTTACTCATTGCAAAAACTCTTTTTCTAGGCCAATCACAGTAGTTTCATCCAAAAGTCTTTGCGTAAGAAGATCAAGCTTGCCTCTGTGCTGCCAGCATAGCTGCTCTGCGCGTTTTGCTTCACTTTGCAAAACATCTTCAGCTGCTTTTAATCTCTCATCAGACAAGCCGCGGAATCCGACCATGTCTTTCAACGCTTCCTCGTTAAGCAGCGAGCCGCCGGCGCCGAAACATGTGACATATCGCAACGCCAGCTCTGAAGCTTTTTTTAAATCATCCGCTACGCCGGTTGAGTGGCTGCCGTTTATGACGCGTTCCGCAGCAAGCCCGCCCAGTATAAAGCATATTTGGTCTAAAAGGCTTTGCTGTGACAAAAACATGGTTTCTTCCATGTCCGACTGCGTCAACCCGCCCGCGCCTGACGTATACGGCGTAATTGAGACTTTAAGCACCCCGACACCGGTTGCTAAGCGCACGATTGCGTGGCCTGCTTCATGCACGGCTGCCAGCTTCCTATCGCTCTCCAATGCATGCCCGGTTGCTACGCCGCCCAGCAAGTGCCTCGTTATCGCCGTGTCTATATGCCCGAGCGTTACCGGCACTGCCATATCGTTGCCATCGTTCTTGCCTTTGTCTTTTTTTTCTGTGTTAAGATCGGCCTCGCGGACGGCGAGCAGCGCCGCATCATTCAGGCACTGGGCAATGTCTGCCCCGGTCATCCCCGTCGTTAGCTTCGCTACCTTATCAGCGGTCACTCCCTCTGCTAAACTGAGCTTTGAGAGATACAGGTCGCAAATATCCGCCCTGTCTTTGTGGGTGCGCGGGGCGCCTACGTAAATAACCCTATCAAAACGCCCCGGGCGCATCAGCGCGGGATCAAGGTCTTCCTTCCTATTCGTTGCGCCTATCACCATTATGTCGCTTCGCTGACCAAGACCGTCCATGCGTTGTAAAAGCGCGTTGATCGTCTGATTGTTTTCCATATTATGCGTGTTCGCGCCCCTAGCTCTGCCAACTGCGTCTATCTCATCTATAAACAGCACGCAGGGGGCTGAATCTTCAGCCTGCTGCCAGAGTCTGCGGATGCGTGCGGCGCCAACCCCGACAAACATTTCTATAAAGTCCGACCCTGATGCCGATATGAGCGGCACACCGGCCTCACCTGCTATGGCTTTTGCGAGCAGCGTCTTCCCCGTGCCGGGCGGCCCCTCAAGCAAAATCCCTTTTGCCAAGCGCGCCCCCGTCGCTTTCAATGCGGCCTTGTTCTTAAACTGCTCGACCGCGAACATGACTTCCTCCTTGGTCTCGGACATACCCCTGACATCGTTGAACGTAATACCTTCCCCCTTGCCCCTCTGTGCTTTGAGCTCCTTATTTTGCGTGACCATGCGGAGCAGGACGACGCACACGACCATGAGTACGATAAGCATCATGGCGGTGGATAAAGTAGCCATTAGGGCAGACGATGCCGTGCCGGTGACAACCCTGACATGAATGCCCGCATCCATGACCTCCTTGCGGAAGTCGGGATATGCGGGGTTAAGGATGGTGATCTCCCCGCCCCCGCGCAGCTCGGCTCTGATGAGCTGGCTGTCGCCGGTGTTAAACTCCACCGTCCTGACTTCCCCGGCTTCTACCCGCGCCCAAAACTCAGCAAGCGAAGTATCGCCCTCGAACGTTTTTATGTTTTCATGAAACGTAAGGGCGGCGGTAACAACGACGAACAAGACGATCGCCTTGGTAAATACTCTTATCGAGTCTATGGCAGGCCGGTTAGGCGGTTCTCCCCGCTTGTTTTTTGCTGTCATCTTCCATGCGAGCATTTTAAATATGTACTTAATCAAGCAACATCACCTGGTTTCTAAAACTATAACAATTCATAACATATGTATTATTACAGTTCTTCACCCCTTACGAGGCGGTAACGTCACAGGATTCAGTTACTAAGGCCAAGCCTCTCGGCTTGGAGCCCCGCATGGCCATTGTTATTCGCTAACAACGTTCTACGGGGTTACAGGTGTTACCCGTCCCTCTTGCTGTGTCCGCCAAAGCCTTTCACTACGTGTACTTTGGCAGTATATGCTAAAGGTTGGTTAAACCGCCCTTAATATTGTTTTCCTGTCGCGCTGCCAGAAACCAGTCCCTCCTTTCATTTTATTGTTTTGTAATGCTTTTTTAATTGCCTTGTCTATCGCAGCCCATTTGCCCCATTCGGTTTTGGTATTGAAGCCGTCTGCGTCTTTGATTAGTTTGTCTCTTAGCGGTTTAGGTATCTTTTCCTTGAGGCCATAGGCTCGCCTTGCTATTGCCATTGCTGCGCCGTTATGGACTCCTATGCCATATTGATGGTAGTATTTGTAAAGCCCTATTTTAGATGTATACTGCGGCTTGACTTGGATAAGCTCCACCCCTGCGCGTATGCAAGATATTATTATCGCCAGCAGCAGCTTCTTGTATATGAACTGATGGCTTATCCTTGCAAACTTTGAACTCACGTCCTTGTCCTTGGAAAACCTCAGATCCTCGACGGCTACCCCGCAATTGTGCTGCTTAGCATATTCGACAGCTTGTTTTGCAAGCTCCCCGCATAGGTTTTCCCGGCGGTCACTACGGGCGTATTTCAGCTCATGCTGCCTAAGATACGTGCTTTTGAGGTAATTACCATCCCTGCTTATGAGGGTTAAGGCTAATCCGTCGGGATTTGTGTCTATCCCCACGAGACCCGTGTGGCCGGTGTGGATTGTTTTGTATTCCCGTATTTTGGATTCGTCTATTGTTATATGGCAGTAATACTCCCCATCGCGTTTTATGAGTTCAACCTGATATGCCTCACCGGTTTTGAGATAGTCAAACATCATCGTCCTGTAGTCTCTGCCATTTACTGCGCCGGTCTTTTTGGATAGTTTCTGAGGCAAGTACAGTGGAATTTGAATTTTGACTGCTCGGTTGTTTTGGGTTCTTTCGAGAGTGGAAACTTCAAGGAATACGCCGTCGTTGTTTACTATTATGCGCAAGTTTGGATTGCCAGATAGTGTTTTATCTCCCCTACTAAGTAGCCTGTTATTACGAGCGTCTTGCCATTCCTGTTTTGATATGTTGCCCTTGCAGCGCTCGTGGAATAGCTTTTTGGTCCCAAATACCACAGGCGGGATAGTGTCGACGTCGATGAGGCTTTTGTAATATGCCTGCTTCTTTTTGCGCTTATCAAGTTTCGCGTCAAGCCGCTTGCGTTTTGCGTCGGATAGATTCTTTCTGTTGAATGCTTTTTCCGCGCTCTCGGCTTTCTTTGTGTAATTGGCGTAATTAAGCTTGACGAGCTCCTTTTGGGAGGCAATCGTTTGACGGGCTTCCTCTACGGCGTCCTTTGCTTGGCGTATATTGAGGCCGTATTTGGCTGATACAAGCTTTTCGAGCTCACCTGTGATTGCGCTCTCCAGTAGCCTTTTGAAAGAGAAGCGCATTGCCGTGCAGTATATCAGCATCATGTGCGATAGCGTTGTGTCGGTTTCCTTGCTGACGTTTACAAGCTTGGCTTTAATTGTTATTTTCATAGGCAGTTACCGCTTTCTTTGCTTTGTTGTTTTAATATCCGTTCCCGGAAGCCCCATCCATAGCCGCGAAGCAGTTTGGGCGGGGAGGGTTCGCACATTGCGGTTTGTTATTATTTGTTATGATTTTTGGCAGCTGCTGCTAACCTAGTCTTGCAGCGCTGCCTCTATAGCCGACGGTGGCCAGCTCACGGGTTCCGCGGCATAGAACTCACCGGTTATCCCTCGTCCCGTCGCTATGGCAATGCCATGCCAATCGTCAAAATGCCACCATTCAGAACCGATTGAGGCAAAGCCCGCGCCGACAAAGTATCCCCGAAGCAGCGTGGATCCGTCCGTCATCCTGCCGCCCGGAGCAGCCAGCGGGCTCAGTTCGTGCATAAGAGACGGCATTTCATACTCCGTAAAGCCCGAGACATACCTATAAGAGTAGTCCCCGGATTCCATGTACTCCCATGACTCAACGCTGGCAAGGCTCACGTCAATTGCCGCGCCCCTTTGGTGGTTTGACAGGGATGTGGCAATAAACGATCCAATGCTCCATGGGGGCGTGTTTATAAGCCTTTGCAGGTCAAGGTTTACATTCACAAGCTCCGTTAGGTTACGGACAACGCTCTGCTGCGTCTCCCTCGGGCGGAACATTTCATGGATTACAAGCGTGTTACCGTCTTCAAGGGCTGCAAACTGCGCAGCGGCAACCCTTTGCCCGGTTGCATATAAGACGGGAGCAAAAAATTCCGTCCTTTTTAGGCGTTCGTTATGAGAAAAGCCCTCGTAGAGTTGGTGCCCTGAAATATTCGGTATATTATATCCTCCCGACCGCTTCATCGACGAGTACGAGTTTGTGATATTGTATACTATTGACGGCATTACGTCAGGGAGGTTAATAAAGCATCCGTTGTGCTCTACCCAGCCTTCAGCGCCGTCAACATCCACGAGCCACCATGCGCCGTCCTCCTCAACTATTGTGAACGATTGCCCTGCGTGAATCGCCAAAACGGCCTCAGAACCGCGTAGCGGCTCACTGAACAGCGTCATTGCTTGCGCAGCCCAACCCGCCGCCCCGTTTACCGGCAGCTCAAATATCCCATCCTCGTCGGTTATGTGGTCTATGCCCAGCGATGGCGGTAATATATCCACAGGCATGGATGCCACTTTGTGATCCGCTTTTTCCTGCTCGCTGATATGGGCGAGACGTGGTTGGGCTATAGGTTTTGACATCCACGCGAGCGGCCATGTTTCCACTATCCCCTGTTCCTCGTTGGCTTGCGGGGTTTCTGATCCCGGGGTTTCGGATGGTGTTTCAGTCGGAGTTTCAGCCGGCGATTCTGCTGCCTGCGGTTCTGGGCTTGCGCTTTCCGCGTCCGCCATGATGTTGCGGACGCCCAATATGCCTATTCCTATACAGAATACTATTATCGCGGCTATTATGCAAATTTGAATTCTCAATTTTTCCTCCTTAAAACTCTCTAACGCAGCCGTGATTGTCGTTTCGTATTGCTAAACACAGCGACGTTCTTATCGTTGCGTGTCGATGGTGAACGCCCAAAAATTCTTTCTAATTTGGATTATGCCGACATCTTCATTTCGGCGGAAAGATTTAGCAGGCTCCAAAGGCTCAATTAACTTATTTGGCTTTTTAACCTTTTTGGATATGATTTCGCTGTTCTCAACTAAGACAGACCCTAGCTTCGTTCTGACACAGCGGGTTACGTATACATGATATTCGTCATTGCTTATCTTTTTAATGGCATCGCTGGTCTGTGACCAAAGCGCGGACCCTATAACTAAAAAGAAGATGAATGATGAGGCATATGGAACCGCGAAGCCCGTAGGGATCAAGGCAACTAATCCAATTACGAAGAAATCTATCCATAGTCTTTTTCTTTTGATGAAAAGCGCTATAATTCTTTGTTTCTGTTCTTCCGTGACGTAAATTTCTTCCATTGCCGCACCTCTAAACCAGCTCTGTCTTCGACCCGCATTCCGGGCAAAACTTCGATTCCGCGACAGTGCCGCAGGCCGGGCAAACTATTTGCTTGCGATGCGAGCCGCATTCGCCGCAGAACTTCGATTGGCTGACGGCCCCGCATTCGCATGTCCAGCTATCTTTGCTTTCCGCTTTACCCTTTAGCGGCTGTTTCTTTTTCTTGTCCAAGCCTACGTCCTTTGCAAGCCTTTGAGTATTATTTTTCGTTCGGCTTACGTTATTGGATGTCTGCGAGACTTGGTTCATTAGGTTGTTCGCGTTTCTGAGAAAGTTTTTCATCTTTCGTTAGCGCGGGGAATTCGTCCTAAAGTGGCTCCGCGCCTCCCCCTTTCGGTAATTAATGTCTGCGTTTCTGAGCTTTCTGCATTTTGAATGTTTGGCCGTTTATTTCTAAGTGATACGTCGTCCCAAACAGCCCTTGCTTGACCCACACAATTGCTGGATATTTTTCGCTGTTCACGGAAACCTCTCCTCTTAAGGTAAACTTCCCCATCATCGCATAGGCTGTGTCAACTCTTTGCCCATTAATAAACAGAGAGTATTCAATCCTTGAGTCAAGCCCTGCGACTTTTGCTTCAACCTCTATTGCGTTGCCGTACCAATCCGCGTACATGTGGTCTGTAAATAGTCCCATAATTTTCTCCTTTTCTTTTTAGAATGAGAGTAATTTCTCTTACAGCTAATATGTCAGATTTGAAGCGGTTTTTGAGGCTTTGAAAAATTATTTTTATTCTTTTTCCTTAAGCGTATTTTTCGCATCAAAAAAGCCGCCATATCGAAAGCTTTTCTTGTCTTTTTGCATTGGCCGCAGTTGTCTTTCTCACGCATAACTCAAAGCGTTCCGTGATTCCAGCATAAGAAACAGGCATTTTAGGTTAAACAACGGCGGATTGTATCCGGGATACACGTATTTGAGCTTGTACCCTATATCACACATCCTCAAATAGTCGCACATATCTCCTACCACGTATAGCCATTGTTTTGGGGTTCCGCACGTCCCCAGCCTGCTGAGCTGCTCTACCTTGAGCATTATGTTTTGCTTGATGATTTCACTGATAATTGGCTTGCTAAAGCTCCAGCGACAGCAGCCGAATGTAAGGTCCTTCATGGGTTCGATGAAGTTTTCTTGTTCTATGGCTTGCATTTTTCCCTCCATGATTGTTGTTTTTCGCACAATAATGCGTCAGCCTGGGCCGCAAGTAGGGCATCCGCCGAACCACGTGTCGCAATCGAAGCATTTCATCCGCAGATCTTCAGGTTCAGTGGTATAATAATCTTCGTTGTGCTCTTCCGAATCGTCATTGTAACCCAATTCGCACCCCGGGCACTCCCACCTGTCTTCGTTCACGACATACCAACGGCTTTGGCCGCATTTCTTGCATGGGATGGCCTCACATTGCTTGCAGACGAGCTCGCCGTCAATGAGGATTTCTTTAGGGTCGCCGCATTCCTCGCATATCAATATTTCTTTTTCCAACTCAATTTGATTTCCTGTCGTGTAAGTTTTCATATAAATTACCCTCCTATGCGTGGATGCGTATACGGTCCCGGCTCAGGCCCGACATACAGCATGAACGAGTCCACAATCCAATATCCGCCGTCCACTCTTACGCGTGGCCACTGGTGGCTTGCTTGGTTCTCGTTGACATGCTCGTATTCAAAGCCAAGTATCGTCAACACAAGACCTGTTGCGCGCACCGACCCTGCGCACGATGCAACGTTCGCAATAAAATAACCATATACGCTATTATAGTGCTTCTCGGTCATCGAATAAGTAATCTTAGTGTCGAACAGATGTCGTATTTCGGCATAGACGCCTCTGAGCTGGTCTTCTTTTGGCTGCCCGGCGTACTTTGCTGCGATGACGGCTGCCACGTCGAATGCTTGTTTAAATTCCTCAGGAGTGGTTCCCCTTTTAATGCTGTCGCTGAATGTAAAGCTATCAAACGACGGAATTGATGCTTGAGGCGCTGGAGCCGGAGCCGGAGCCGGAACCGGCATTGGAGCGTCCATCTGTTCGGCAGCTATGTTGAATAGCCGTAGAATAGTCGTTATGCCCTGTTCCCTCGTGTACGTGCCCTTTGGAGAAAACCTATTGCTACCCGTGCCATCCATAATCCCTGCCCTGTTTACTTTTCCAACTGATTCAAGCGCCCACCGGGAGATATTTCCGCTGTCGGAGAATCCGGGCTGCTGTGATGGGAGCGGGCTGCCTACGGCGTCTGCCAGCCTTGCCAGCATTGTCGCTGCTTGTTCGCGTGTAAGCGTACCGGCGGGGTTGAACATATTCCCGCCTACGCCGCCCACCACACCGATGAAAGCAGCTTTTTGCACGTTGACGTCATTCGTGTCTGAAAATGTTTTGCGACCGGCAATTGTCCCCACAAGCTGCTCGTACAACGCGACTACAAGCGCGCAGAATTCTGCGCGTGTCAAGGATTGGCTGTAACCAGATTGCAAGTTTGAGGGCACAAGCCCAAGGCCAATGGCCGTCGTCACGTTTGCCTGTGCCCATTGCGACGGCTGCCCGCCTGATGGCGCAGGGGCTGATTGCTGAGGTGTTGATGGCTGGGGTGCTGCCGGCGTACTTTGCTGAGGCGCTGTGGCGCTGCCTGATACTATAAATACGTGTCCGTTCTCGCTCGCGTATGCTTCCGCAACCGAGCCGGGTGTGCCCCTTATCGCCATCTTAAACTCATCATGGTCGATAAATGCATTCTCACCTATGATTGTTACGCTCGGCGGGACGTCTATAACCTCAATGCTCCTGCAATAGGCAAAAGCATAGGCGCCTATTTCAGTCACTCCGCTGCCTATCGTGACGTCCTTAAGCTGAGTAGCTTCCCTAAAAGCGTTGAATCCAATTGTCTCCACGCTGTCTGGTATGACTATGTTTGTCAGCGCTTTACAGTGCCAGAATGCCCATTCACCTATGGTTCTGACCCCTATGCCAATTTCAATGCTTGACATCCTTGAGCAATAGGTAAACGCATAGTCCCCGATGACCTCTACGCTGTCCGGCATGGTTACGCTTGTTATGTTTGTTCGCGTCCTAAACGCCTCGTAACCTATAGCCGTCACGCTATTGGGTATGTGGACTGCGCCGCCCGGGCCGGTATATCTTTCTAATATGCCGTTATTGATGATAAAGCCGCCGCCTGCGCCTAAAGCTGTTGCCGGCAGGGCGATGAGCAATGCAATTATGAGTAATGCTGATATCGCTTTTCTAAAGGCCATAATAAATCTCCCTTGATTAGTAATATGATTTATTATAGCAGAATAAGCTTGCAATTGCAATGGTTTACAACTCTCCTACAAATAATTCGGAAATAATTTGCGCTATGCCTGACGTGATGGTTTTCTGCGGACTATGTCTGTTCACTCCGCTTCTGCATAGCTGTGTGCTTTGCTTCTGAGCATCCCTCTCTAAACAGTGGGCATTTGGAGCCACATTCGGTTGGAACATGCTCAAAAAACGCGTTCGTGTTTAAAATGCTGTCTTTCCTGACTGTGCAGTCCAAGGGCTTTCCTGTCAATATTCCTATGATCAGGTGTTGGGTTGAGCTGTCCGCCGATTCCGGCTCTTTTATTCGTCCTCCCATGGCTCACATAGACCGCACTCGTCACAG
>Ga0099364_10003010_pt1 | contig 26538 bp, 21 predicted proteins | sample TergutTh196P3_FD_73070 | JGI IMG/M metagenome (GOLD analysis project Ga0099364, IMG submission 73070) | Microcerotermes parvus P3 segment gut microbial communities from Pointe-Noire, Republic of the Congo - Th196 P3 | ecosystem: Host-associated > Arthropoda: Insects > Digestive system > Gut ...
TCCGAACCAAGAGCTTATGATGGTTTGGGAAGATTATATTTTGGGAAGCATTGTGGAAAGCGGGGAGCAGGCTCAATTGAATGAAATCTTTTCCAAAATAGACAATGTCAATTATTTTGGCAAGGAATTGACGCGGCTTCTTTCCTTCAAGCTTTCTTATTTTGATTTGCACGATAATTTGGAGAAGACCTACCACGGTTTTGTTTTGGGTTTAATGGTTGCCCTTGGCTTTGACGTTCGCTCCAACAATGCGGCTGGTTTTGGCAGATACGATTTGTTTGTTGAATCCAAATCTTGGACAGCAGCTATAGAATTCAAGGTTTCCAAAACTGCTAGGGGCTTGAAGCCTGCGATTAATGAGGCTTTGCTTCAGATAAAGGAGCAAAAGTATTTGGCAAACGCAAGCAAAAAGAAGCCCGCTTACGCCATTGGGGTTGGCGTGCACAAAAACGATGCAGAGGTTGTGTGCGAGAAGGCGTGGTGAGGGAGAGGCAACGTTTTCTATATTTGGAATAGAATCCAAATATGAGGTAAAAATGTCGCAAAGTTGGAATAGAAGCCAAACTCTTTAGAAGGCGTTGAGAAAAGAGGAAACTTTGAAAAGGGAGCTCCGCCCGCTGGAAGCGATAAAAGACCAGCATCCAAAATGGCTTCTCACAATGGATGAGATATTGCCGGAGCAAAACTTCAACGGAATTATCAAAACAAGCGCGCTGAAATGGCTTTTCATCTAGTATTTTCTATATTTCCCCAATGCCTAAAAAACTTTTAATTCTTCTTTTTTTCCTAGCTGCCTTTGCAATGGCTGAGGGGTCGCGCATTGCTCATGTGGATTCCAAGCTTATATTTGAGGGTTATAAGGGCACAAGAAAAGCGCAAGAAGAATATGACCGACAGGTGGCAAAGTGGGAGCAGCAGGCTAATTTGCTTCAAAGAGAGCTTGGCTTTGTAAAAGAAAGGCTAGAAAAGCAAAGTTTGATGCTTTCAGAAGAACAAAAAAGAGAGCTGGAAGCGGAATATGCCCGCAGAGATACTGAGCTTAAAAACTTTATTGAAAGGATTTACGGCCGCCAAGGCGAATTGCTAAAAGAAAATGAAAAAGTTAGCGCGCCAATCATAGCCCTGATAAGAAAAGCCGTAACAGAAATAGCCTTGGCAGAAGGCTACGACTACGTTTTAGACAGAGCCACCGGTTCTGTGCTTTTTTGGAAAAACGAAAACGATTTAACACAAAAAGTTCTGGATTATTTGAATAGATAATTTTCTATATTTCCCATTAAATTATGATCGGTGAATTTCAAAAAACGTTGCGAGAAACCCAGCAGAGGTTTCTCATTGAACAGCAAAACAGGTTTCCTAAAGGAGAAATATTAAAAATTGACCTGCATTGCCATGATTTAAATAGCGATGTGCCAGATGAATTGCTTGGCCGCATTTTGAATGTGCCAGAAACATGGCTGCCCAGCGAGACCTTGATAGAGAAGCTAACGCGCAACGGTTGCGATGCCTTTGTAATTACCAACCACAACAATGCTCGCTCATGCTACCAAATGCAAGACAAGGGCATTGATGTTTTAACTGCGGCTGAGTTCAGCTGCCGGGTTCCGGATTTTGGCATCGGCATACATGTGCTTACCTACGGCTTTACGCCGGATCAAGAGGTTAAGCTGGAAAAATTGCGCAAAAATATTTACCCGTTTTTGGAATATACGCGAGAGCATAATTTGCCAACCATTTGGGCGCATCCCCTTTACCATTATGCCGCAAGGCAGCTGCCACCGCAGGCTTTCTTCAACAAAATGATGCTGCTGTTTGAACGCTTTGAAATGCTCAACGGGCAGCGCGACACATGGCAAAACATTTTGGTAAAGGAATGGGTGGAGCAAATGACGCCAGAGATGATAGATCAATACGCTAAAGAATTTGATATTAACCCACTGGATTACTGCACGGATCCATATCGTAAATTTATGTCTGGCGGTTCGGATTGCCACATGGGTATATTTGCTGGCGCAACAGGCTCTTATCTGCATGTGCCGAATTTGGCGGAGAGATTGAAAACGGAGCCTAAATCGCAGCTTGCATTGGAAGCTATACAGAATGGCAGCATTGCCCCATACGGGTTATACCAGAATACGGAAAAAATGACGCTTGCCATGCTAAACTACGCTTGCCAAATTGCTGTCAATTACCAAGATCCCGGTTTGGTGCGTCTTTTGCTGCACAAGGGCGATACCAGCGATAAACAGATTTCGCTTGCAATATCAAATTTGCTTTGCGAGGTAAAGCAGAACAAGATTGCATATTCATTCATTAAAATTTTTCAAAACTGCATGATAGGCGAAAAGCCGCCATTGCTGAAAAAACTGATGGTGAATTCAGCATACAGACCCATATTCAAAGAAGCAGAAAACATTTCAAAAATCTATGAACGCAATGACGAGAACATGGTAAAGGATTACTACAATTCCATTCTCAATATAAATAACCGCTTTTACGAAATTCTAAGCACGCGCATAGATAAAAAACTGAGCAAAGCAAAAACAGACGAAAAACTGAAAAATACATCTATCAACGAACTTATTGAGCAGCTGGAACTGCCTACCTATATAAGAAGCTATCTTGGTTCAAAAAATAACGGCAAATCTAAATTTGATTTGTCTGAGTTTTTAGACGGGCTGTCTTTCCCGTTCTTTGGTTCAACGCTTTTGTTTGTAGCGCACTTTGCCAGCACCAAAACCTTGTTTAACACACGCCCGTTTTTGCGGGATTTCTCAAAGCGGCTAGGCAAATTTGAGCACCCAAAACGCATGATGTGGCTCACCGATACCTTTGGCGATGCCAATGGAGTTTCCACCTTTTTGAAGGAAGTTCACATTGAAATAAAAAAACGGAATTTACCCATAGACATAGTGGCATGCAGCGCAAGCGCGCAACCAGACGATCATCTAATTGTGCTTAAACCAGTAAAGGAATTTTCGTTGCCCGCCTATCCAGATTACAGTTTTAAAATTCCCAAATTCGTGGAATTGCACAACCTGTTTGCCGCCGGAGAATATGATAGGGTTATTTGCTCAACCGAAGGCATTATGGGCATATTCGGACTTTACCTGAAACATGCATACACTGTGGAAGCCTCGTTTTACCTACACACAGATTGGCTGATGTTTGCTCGCAAGGTGCTTGGCATGGAAGGTAGCAATCTTAGCCGAGTTCGCCGTATATTGCGCGCTTTCTACAAGGCTTTTGACAATGTGCTGGTTTTAAACTCCGACCAGAAAAAATGGCTTTCAGGAACGCAAATGAATTTGGAGCCATCGCAGGTGCATTTGACTGGACACTGGGTCAATGAACGCTTTAAGCCATGCAAGCCCAATAAATGGGAAGCGTTTAGATTGGCAGATGATTGCCACGTAATTCTTTATGCGGGCCGCGTGAGCAATGAAAAAGGAGTGCTGGAGTTAACTGATATTTACCGCGAGGCAAAGAAAAAATTTGACAAGGTGAAATTGGCAGTGGTTGGCAAGGGTCCCGCTGTGGAGCAATTGCAACGAGAAAATCCGGATGCTATTTTTATAAACTGGGTGGAGCAGAGCAAACTGCCCATTATTTATTCTTCAGCGGATATATTGGCTCTTCCGTCTCGCTTTGATACTTTTTCATTGGTGGTGCTGGAAGCTCTCAGCTGTGGCTTGCCCGTGGCAGCTTATAATACCAAAGGACCAAAGGATATTATCAAACACGACGAATGCGGTTTTCTTGTAGAAACGCCTTCCGAAATGCAGCAAGCCATTCTTAACTTTTTGGAAAACGGCAATGCGTCGCAATTCCGCAAAGCATCCATTGAACGCGCCAAGGCATATAACGCCGAGAGTATTATCGGAGACTTTTTGCAATCGGTAGGGATGTAGTTTAAATTCCTAATGGCAAAAAATCGCTAAACTTGATTCCCCGTATCTCCTTATCTTTGCGGCCTCGCTAGCCCATGCGGGCGGGTTTCTGGAGGGGATTTCAAAAACAGCAAAACCGCCTTTGTTCAAGGCTTGCAAAAAAATTCGCAGATCTGGGTATTCTTTACTAAAGGGAGGGTCTGCGAAAATCAAATCGTATTTTTCTTGATTTTGCTCTGCAAAGCGAAGAACATCATTTCTGCGGCAAATCACTTTTTCTGCTATTTTCCATTTTTCCGCTGTTTCTTTTATTGCCTGCAAAAGCTTGCTTGAAATATCAACCATAACGGCAGAGCTTGCGCCTCTTGATATGGCTTCAAAGCCAACGGAGCCAGTTCCCGCATAAAGGTCTAAAACCTTGAAACCTTCGACTGCCAGCATATTGAAAATAGCTTCCCTTGTTTTGGAAGATGTTGGGCGAACCCCTTTGTCTTTTATGGGCGGCAAAACCCGGCCTCGCAAATCTCCTGCTGTTATGCGCATTTTAGCGGAAGACGAGGGACTCGAACCCCCAAGCCTGACGGCGGCGGTTTTCAAGACCGCTGACTTACCAATTAGCCTAGTCTTCCAGGTTTTGAGAATATAGTAATTTAATTTTGCATTAACTATGGTAAAACGTTGGTTGACACTTTAAACGGCTTTTAATAGAATTGTAATAAAAATATTGCCACTGTATTTTCTGTGTATTTTCTTTGTAAAAATTTGCGTTTTTTGCAAAATTTTGCCTTTTTTTAAAAAATCTTTCCTATATTCCAAATTGAATATGCGGGCTTCAACCCTAGAAAAAATTTTGTTCATTATTTTTGATTGCATAGCAAACAGCTTGTGCTTTCTTTTGTTTTTTGCAAAATTTGAACTTTCAGTGCTTGCGGTTTTACTCTGGTTTCTAATGTTTTTATGCACTGGGTTGTATCGTCGCTGGCTTTTGGATTCCAGAACTGCGCAAGTTTTGCATATTTTAAAAGTTGTTGGCGCTGCATATATACTCACCATGGCTGTGCTGTTTGGCTATAGCAAATTGGATATATGGGCTTTTCTAAATGATGCAAAATATATAACAGGCTACTTTTTTTCCGTTTGGCTTTCTGTTAGCATTTTAAGGCTTTTGATTTGCAAAATTTTAAGACTTTTCCTAAACAAAGGCTGGGGCGCAGACTACGTTATTTTGCTCGGTTGCACAAATGAAGCGCGGGAATACTCATCCCTATTTAAGGATAATCCGCAGCTTGGAAAAAAAATAATTGGCGTTGTTGAAGAAAATCTTGGGCTTGTAAAAACCTTTGACGGCCTGCCTGTTTTGGGCACATATTCCGACCTGCCAAATCTCATCAAAAAAAATAATGCGCAGGCAATTATAATTGCTCACCGAAGCAACTCCGAAAAAAAAATAAATCAAATTTTATACTGGGTAGCGCACTTGCCTGTGCGGATTTATCTTGTGCCCAGCCTATGGGAATGCGCAAAGAACTTCAAAACATCCGGCCAGCCAACGATCGTTCATTCCAAAGAATTGCAGGAACTTTTTATTATGAACCTGCATCCGTGGCAAGCTACCGTAAAAAGAATCATGGATATAGCAATAGCCGTGTTTTTACTCATAATAACATCTCCGTTGCTCTTGCTCACCGCCATTGCAATCAAGCTGGATTCCAAAGGCTCGGTTTTTTACAAGCAGCAAAGAGTAGGCTTGCATTCAAGGCAATTCACGGTTTATAAATTCCGCTCCATGCAAAGCGATGCAGAAAAAGACGGCCCTCAATGGGCAAAGAGAAACGACAGCCGCATAACAAGGGTAGGGAAAATTATCCGCAAGTTTCGCATAGACGAAATTCCGCAGCTTCTGTGCGTTTTGAAAGGCGACATGAGCATGGTTGGTCCGCGCCCGGAGCGCGGAGTGTTTATAGAGAAACTCCGCAAAACAATTCCCTTTTACGCAAGCCGCCTGAAAATGAAACCAGGCTTAACAGGCTGGGCGCAAGTTCGCCATCACTACGACAACGATATTGAAGACGTAAAAATTAAACTTGGCTATGATATTTATTATTTATCCAATGCCTCAATTCTTTTGGATATTCAAATTTTGATAAGAACAATTTACGTGGTTTTAACCGGAAAAGGAGCACAGTGAATAATTAATAATTAATAATTAATAATTAAGAATGGAGAATGGGAAATGGAAAATCGGGAAAATCGGATAATCGGGGGTATCGGGGTTCAGACAATAATGGACACCAGCGGCGTTGCTTTTGGCACTAGCGGGGCGCGCGGGCTTGTTAGCGATATGACAGATGAAGTGTGCTATGCTTATACGCTTGGTTTTTTGCAGCATACATTGGAAAATGGCGGCGCTAAGAAAGCGGTTGCGTTTGGCGGGGATTTGCGGCCTAGCACTCCGCGCATAATAGCGGCTTGCATGGCGGCGGCGAAGAATTTGGGATTTGAATGTGATTATCAGGGATTTTTGCCAAGCCCCGCGCTTGCGCTTTACAGCATAAAAAAAGGAATTACCAGCGTGATGGTGACAGGCAGCCATATACCAGACAACAGAAACGGCATAAAATTCTGCGACTATTACGGCGAAATTACAAAAGCAGATGAAGCAAGTATTCGGGCGCAGAGCGTGGTGATTCCGGAGCGGAACGCTTTGGGTGTGGAGCATGGGGCGTGGGATATGAAAAATTCAAATGGGGAGGCTTTGAGAATTTATAAGGAATATGTTTTAGGATTATTTTCTGAGGGTTCTTTGAATGGTGTAAATATTGGATTTTATCAGCATTCCGCGGTGGGCAGGGATATTGCGGTTGAAATTTTGACAGAGCTTGGAGCCAGCGTCAAGGCTTTGGGGCGAAGCGAGAAATTTATACCTGTGGATACCGAAGCAATTCGCAAAGAGGATATTGATTTTGCAAAACAGCAATGCGCAAGCAACGATTTTTTCTGCATGATAAGCACAGACGGCGATTCTGACAGGCCGCTTCTTTCTGATGAAAACGGGAATTGGCTCAGGGGCGATTCGCTTGGTATTTTAGCGGCAAAGGCACTTGGGATTGAGGCTATAGCAATTCCGGTCAGCTGCAATACCGCCGCAGAAAAGAGCGGTTTTTTCAAACAGGTTTTGCGAACCAGAATAGGAAGCCCCTTTGTTATTGAAGGAATAAAGGAACTGCAAGGCAAATATAAATCCGTTGCAGGCTACGAGGCAAACGGAGGTTTTTTAACCGAGAGCTTAACAACAAGAGACGCGCTCACACCCGTTATTGCCGCCATAATAGAAAGCAAAAAACAAGGTTTAAAATTATCAGAATTTTTAGCAACATTGCCGCCGAGATACACATCAAGCGGTTTAATAAAAGAATTTCCGCCAAAATTAGCAGATAAAAAACTAGCCGATCTGCAAGAAAGCAAAGGCAGTTTCTTTAAACCTGTTTCCATAAACACCACCGATGGCTACAGAATGGAATTCAAAAACAGCGACATAATCCATTTGCGCAAAAGCGGCAACGCCCCAGAGTTCCGTTGTTACACAGAAAGCGAAACCATGGAGCAAGCAGAAAATTTAAGCAAACAATGCGTCCAAATATTAGAGGCATGGAAAATAATGGGGTTCGTAGGGGCGTTGCCTGCAACGCCCCTACAAACCCCAACGCCACTACAAACCCCCAAAATAACCCCAATGAATTTCAAAACATTGCAAAACAATCCCGATTTTGAAAAAATCGGAAATGAAATTCTGCAAAAAAAACAAATCGCTGCATTCCTATTAGCAGGCGGCCAAGGTTCCAGGCTGGGTTTTGAAGGTCCCAAAGGCGCATTCAAATTAGAAGCCCTAAACAAATCCATTTTCCAAATACACGCAGAGAACCTCCATGGCAAAGATATTCCTTGGGTTATAATGACAAGCCCGCTGAATCACAAAGAAACTTTGGAGCATTTTGAGCAGGCTAATTATTTTGGTTTAAACAAAAATAAAATCAAATTCATTGAGCAAAACACCATTTGCGCAATGACCCCGAATGGCGAACCGATTTTTGACAGCGAAGGAAATTTAGTTCTGGTTCCGGATGGAAACGGCGGATGCTTCAGAGCGCTTTCTTCTAGCGGCGCATTAGCGTGGCTACAGGAACAGGGAATTGAATTTGTTTTTATGTATGGAGTGGATAATATTTTAGCAAAGCCCTGCGACCCGATATTTATCGGTGCTTTTGCTGATTCAAAAATGCCGGCAGGCTCAAAGGTTGTTAAAAAGAAACATCCAGAAGAAAAAATGGGCGTGTTTGCTTTGAAAGACGGCTTGCCAACGGTTATAGAGTACAGCGAAATTCCGCAAGAAAGAAAAGCTGAATTTGATGGCGGAAACATTGTTTCGCATTTGTTTGCAATTGAGTCTCTCAAAAAACTAGAAAACGAACCTTTGCCTTGGCACTTGGCAATCAAACGTATTTGCAACGTTGAAGGCGCTTACAAATTTGAGCAATTCTTATTTGATGCTTTTCCAAAACTTGGCGCAATGTTTTTGGCAGGCGTTGAGCGAGAAAAGGAATTTGCTCCAATAAAAAACGCAAGCGGAGAAGATTCGCCAGAAAGCGCGGTGAAACTTTTTACAGCGAAGCTTTGCAACCTACCTCATCAGCATAGCTCCCCTGCTTAAATCCACAAAGGTTATGTAAAGGAACAGGGCTATAAAGAATGCCAATGCGCCACGCTGAATGCGGGCTTGAGTTTTTTGGGAAAGCGGCTTGCCTCTTATTTTTTCAACAAACAAAAATAAAAGAATGCCGCCATCTGTAACTGCAAGAGGCAGCAAATTCATAACGCCTAAATTTATGCTTATCAAAGCAAGCAAAAATACAGCCTTTTGCAAATTTTCTAGCCACACAAGACCTATCACCTGAACAATGCCAACAGGACCGCTCATAGCCCTCAATTTAACTTCGCCCTTAATGATGCGATAAATGTATCTAAACACAGTGGTTCCCATAATGCAGCTCCTTTCTGCCGCCATCACAAGAGCCGTGCCAAGCGGCTGGGGAACAACCTTTAATTCATCAAACTGGGCAAGCCCCATTTGAACCCCAATCAAATAACGCTCAATTTCTTCGTTCCAAAGCGGAGACATTGCCGCGCTTAGGGTATCAACATTTTTTTCGCTTGCCCGCAAAAACACAACTTCCACTTCTCTTCCCTCAGAAGCAGAAACAATGTCTATCATATCTTGATAATAGCCCACAATATGGCCATCCACGCTCAAAATGGTATCGTTCTGCTTTATGCCCGCCTTGCCTGCTGGGGAATCTTCTTTAGGAGAAGAAGCCACAAAAACCCTGTGCCTTGGGTGAATGCCTGCATTGCCAATTCCCAAATTGCCAAGTTCGCGCGGAACAATCGCAACCGCTTTTCTGCCTTCTTTTGTTCCAATTTCCAAGGCAATGCTTCTGCCTATGCTAATTGCCATTTCTTCGCGCAATTTTTCCCAGCCATTTGCCTTTTTGCCCGCAATGGTAAAGATGGTATCGCCGCTTGCAATGCCAGCTTCTTCTGCCGCAGATTCCGGTTCCACAATGCCAACAACAAGCCTATCGGAAACAGGCTCGGGATTGCCTATCATGTAAATTCCGGTGAGCAGAAAAAAAGCGAAAATTATATTGAATGCAGGACCGGCAATGGCTATCAAAGCCCGTTTCCAAATAGCTTGCACATGAAAGTCGTCTGGTCTGTTTTGGCGTATCTGCTCTGGGTCTTCGCCTGCCATGGCTACATAGCCGCCAAAAGGAATTGCGGATATGCAGTAGGTGGTTCCGTTTCTGGTTATTTTCAAAAGTTTTTTTCCAAATCCTATTGAAAAAGTCAAAACCCGAACTTTGCAAAACTTAGCCGCCAAAAAGTGCCCAAGCTCATGCACAAAAACAAGCAAGCTCAAACCAAGCAAACCTAAAATTATTTGAAATATCCAGTAGATGCTCATATTTTAGTTGAGAGTTGGGAGTTGGGAGTTGGGAGTTGGGAGTTGAGAGTTGAGAGTTGAGAGTTGATGCAGAATTAAAAGTTTTAGTTTAAATGAAGTTGAAGCGAGGGGGAGACCTACCCCTGCAAAACAAATATTATAATTCTCAACTCTCAACTCTCAACTCTCAACTAGTTATTGCTTTTGCACTTGCAATTTAACGCTTTTTCTTTAGCGACAATTTCTTGCTGCTTGTAAGTTCCCATTCTTTTTAGCACGTTGTTCCAGTCTACCAAGTGGGCGTCAAATTCGGGGCCGTCAACGCAGGCGAATTTTACCGTGTCTCCTACGGTGACTCTGCAGCAGCCGCACATGCCGGTGCCATCTACCATGGTGCTGTTAAGGCTTGCGAAGGTTTTTATGCCGTAGGGTCTGGTTGTTTCTGCGCAGAATTTCATCATTATCGGGGGACCTATGGCTATGGCGTAGCCAGGCTTGCTTTCGCAAAGTTCTTTTAGAGGCTCGGTTACCAGGCATTTGCGCCCGTAAGAGCCATCGTCTGTGCAAACGATAAATTCATCGGAAACGCTTTTTAGCTCTTTTTCCATGATTACCAAGTCGTGCCGCCTTGCGCCTAAAATAACGGTTACTTTGTTGCCGGCTTTTTTAAGAGCTTGCGCTATAGGGTACATGGGCGCTGCGCCAATGCCTCCGCAAACGCAAACCGCATGGCCAAAGTTTTCAATGTGAGTGGGCGAGCCTAGGGGACCGGTTAAAACGGGAATATCGTCTCCAAGCTTAAATTTGGCTAAATCTATGGTGCTTTTGCCAATTGTTTGAAAAACTAGGTCTATTGTTCCCTTTTCTTTGTTTGCATCGGCTATGGTAAGCGGGATTCTTTCTCCTGTTTCCAAGTCTGTCTGCAAAATTATAAACTGCCCCGCCTGCCTTTCTTCTGCTATAAGCGGCGCTTCTACCACAAATTTATACACATCGCTAGAAAACTGCTCTATTTCCAAAATTTTCGCCATGAAACGAATATAGTAATCGCTGATTAAGTCGCTTTGGGTTTGGGGTATGGGGTATAGGGTATGGGGAATTTCACAAAAAACGGCTTATATTCGCTAAAAACGGCATATTTTTGCATTGCCCATACCCCATACCCAAGCATTGAGTTAATCATTGCTTACTATATCAAATCCTCAATTTTCATTTGCCCAGGCGCTAAAGCGGGACCTATTGAGGCGTAGGTTAAATTTGCGCCCTCTTTTAGCGAGCGAATGCGGCTTTCTTTTCCATGCTCGCCCATTGCGAAAGCGGAGAAAAGTTCAAATTTTTTGCCGTATTTTTTTGCGAAATCGTATAAGGGCTGAATATCGTTTTTTGAATGCGCCATTGCCGCTACTTTGCAGCCTTGCGTTTTTAATTCAAGGCATTCCTCGGCAAAATCGCTTAGCTCCTGTTCACTGGGAATTCTGTTAAACAAATGCCATGAGCATATAATTTTTTTGCCGATTTTTTTTGCCAAAGAAAAATCCTCGCCTCGCTCAATGTCTATCCAGTCCAAGTCTTTGCCGGCAAATAAAGCCATACGTTCAGCGGCTCTGCTGTCTTTGAATGCGCCGCCATCCTTTTCTAAGCGAATTGTGCCAAGCCTTAGAGCTTTTGGGTTAAGCTTGGAAACTTTTTGCGAAACCTTGTTCCATTCGGCAATGTCTTTGAACAAATCATAGCGAATTTCCAAAATCCCGCACTTTTTAATGGCTGCTGCTTCTGCCCCAGCGCTGTTTGCAAGAGCATTTCGCAAAACTTCAGGACTAATTAATCCTGCTATAAAATATACTATATTCTTTTTTGTGGCAAATCCCTTAGGCATATTCTTCTCGCGGCTTGCTCTTGAAGACAAGCGGTTCATAAAGAAAATAGGAATTTCTTTAATTGTTTTGCTTGTTTTGAGCGCTTTGGGCTGGTATATTTACATGAATTTTGCGACAGAGCGGGCAGAAAAGCAAGTATTAGGGCAAAATCAGTTTGATTTTTTGGATTTGGCAAGTTTTGATACGGTGCATGTTCCAGAAATCCAAGGTTTTGAGGAACCGTCTTTTGACACTGCGCAAAAAACAGAAGATATCCCTATTGGCAGTTTTGATGAGCAAGCGCATTTGCAGTTAATGAGGCAAAACGCAAATCAATACAATTATAAAGCGGCGCACAGCCATGGAGCTAGAATTGCAAGCTTTCTTCTTGCAGATTCGGAGCGCAGAGCAGAGTGGGGCCGTATTTTGCTAGAGTCTGGCAGGCCTAGAGAAGCGGCTTCTGTTTTGCAGAGGATAGTCGAAGAAGATGTCGTTAAAACTGAGATTGCCATAGATATGGCCTTTGCCATGCTGCGTTCTGGCAATGCGGATGGCGCAATAGAGTTTTTGGATGAGAAAATCAAAAACAGCAATGATATGGACTTGATTGCCGCAAAAGCGGCAATTATCGGGGAGCATCCAGATGCAAAAAGACGTTCTGCCGCAGAGTCGCTTTTTTTAAGAAGCGCAAGGAGCAATTCGCCAAATGCAAATTATTGGTACGGCAGATTTTTAATGGAGCGAGGCGATTATAAAAACTCCAAAACTTATTTAGAGCGAGCAATCAAGGCAAAGCCAAACGAGCCTCGCTACATAGCAAGGCTTGGCATGGCGGAGTTTTATTTAAAGCGCGATTCAAACGCCGAGGCTCTTTACAGAAAGGCTTTGGGGATAAACCCTTATGACCATAACACATGGTTTAATTTGGGGGAGCTTTACTTAAGCTTGGCAAATGAGAGCGCTCGCCCTCAAGACATTAGGCAAAGAACTCACAGAGCTTTGGAAGCCTACATGAAATCCGTAAATATTGATTCTCTGCATCCAAGAGCGAATTACCGCATTGGCATTATATTAAATGGCAACGCTCAGCACAAAGAAGCTATTAATCATTTGAATATCGCTTTGGAAAAAATGCCAGGAGACATCCCTGTGATGCAGCAATTAAGCTCCGCTCACATAAAAATCGGCGATACAGCAACATCGGTTAATTATTTAAATACTATTTTGCAGTTAGACCCGTTTAATAGAATAGCGGCAAGTGAACTTAACAGGATTAGAGGATTATGAAAGGCGCAAGCAACATTACAAAAAAAGATCTGGTAAATGAGATTTCTTCAAGAACTGGTTTGCCGCAGGTGGAAACAAAAAAAATCGTAGAATGCTTTTTGGATTCAGTGGCTCGTTCTTTGAAAGGCGGGAACAACATTGAAATCCGCGGCTTTGGCCGTTTCAAAATTCGCAGCAGAAACGGCTACAAGGCACGCAATCCTCGCACCGGCGAACCTATAGAGGTGGAAGCCGGCAAAAAACCGGTTTTTGAACCGAGCAGGGAACTGAGGAAGGTATTGAATGTTGGCTAAATTTCCAAATGATCTATCAACCGCGTTTTGCCAAAATAACACGCCAGCAAAATAACCGCATCTTTCAAAATCTTTGTTTTCACAGGCATTAAATTATCCTTGTTCGCTATCTCAGCATATTGAACTTTGCCGCCTGCCTGTTCTATTTTTTCAAAAATCGCTTTTTTTAATTTCGCAACAGAATTAATTCCCCGCCTATACATTTTTTTTGCCTCTAGCATCCCAACGTAAATTGAACTTGCAGCGGCACGCTCCTCTTTGCTCATATACTCGTTGCGACTAGACATTGCAAGCCCGCTTTTTTCCCTTATGGTTTTTGCTCCGATAATGCGGACGGGAAAATTCAAATCACAGGTCATTTTGCGAATTACATGGAGCTGCTGAAAATCCTTTTCGCCAAAATACGCATTGCTTGGCAAAGCTATGTTGAAAAGCTTTGCCACCACGCTCAAAACGCCTGCAAAGTGACCTGGGCGGCAAGCTCCGCAATATATGTTCTCTATCTCAACGTTGCGCACATAAGTTTGCAAAGACATTGGGTACATGTCTTTGGGAGCTGGCGCAAAAATAATATCCGCTCCAGCCTCAGCGCATAGCTTTGCATCCGCTTGCAATCTGCGAGGATATTTTGCAAAATCTTCGTTTGCTCCAAACTGCACGGGATTCACAAAAATGCTGACTATGGTTATATTGTTGTTTTTAACAGACATCTCAACCAAGGAAATATGGCCTTTATGCAAAGCGCCCATGGTAGGAACCAAACCGATGCTCTTCTTTTGAGCGAGCATTTTTTTTGAAAGCCTCTGCAATACAAGCGGGCTGCGGATTATTTTGATTTTTTTTGCATTTTTTCGCATGTATTTTCCAAGGGGCAAAACGAGAACAATGCTGCAGTAAAAAACGGCATCCAAAGGGTGTAGCATATATATATGATTACCGAATTCAGCAAACTTTCAGAAGCTGTCATTGGCTGTCCTATAAAGTGAAAAATCGCATCCATAATAATTAAAACGGCAATAGTGAGCAAACTAACTGGAATAGTTTTGCGAACTCCATGCGCTATTGCTCCGCTTAGAGTTTTCTTGCTCTTTGCATCTTTGCGAATTTGATAGCTAATCACAAAAATCAAATGAAATGTATCTGCAAAAAATACGGAAATAAGCCCGAACCACGCCAAATTTGAAACGCCCAAAAACAATAGCCACGCTGAAAGGGAATAAGCCAAAAGAATAAGAGGCAGCACAGCTTTTACAAGCATGCTGCGTATAAAGAAAAAGCCTGTGATGGACATTATCAAAATGCAAGCCAAAAGAATTTGCATTATATCTTTGAATTCTCCAATTGCAATGAACAGCAAAGGATTAAAAAGCAAAAAGAAAAACCAAAGCAAACCGCATTTGAAACCAAAAAACATCCCTCTGAAAACAAACAGCAGCAAAGCGGCAATAATAACCCAAAGATTTGCTGTTATTGCGCTTAAATCATATTGCGCAAAAACTGCTGCAAGATTTTCTATTTGCTCTGCAAGCATTGTTGCCGAAATCAAAACTCCATCTATATTAGACAGAGCCACTACGCTAAGCACAATCATTATTAACACTTCCGGCAAGCGAAAACGAATTGAATACTCAGCAAGTTTTTGCGCCAAAGATGTTTTTTCTCTTAAATCCATCAGAGCCTTAATATAGAAAACGCTGACTGCTATTTTTAATTAAGAACACCCTTGACAAAAACATTTAATATTTCTATATTAAATGCAAAGCTAAGGAGGAAGAATGAAAACATTAGCGGATGAGCTAAGAGAAATGGCTCAAATTACAAAAGAAAGGATGTATTTGCAATGGAAAAAAGAAAATGTAGATACAGATTTTTTGTTAAGGCTTAAAGAAGCTGCGAATGCGGGAGCCGGTGGCATAGTTATACAATGCCGAAGAGATTATGAAGTAGATCATTGGGCAAAATGGGCAAAAGACCACAATTTTTACTTTGGACAGAAGAACAAAGAAGATTATGAGCTGAAGTGGCTGATTTAATTCACCACCACCCCGCCGAGCGGTAACTTTCGCTCAGCCTCAAACTTGCATGCTCAGGGTTTCTTAAAATCGCTGCTTCAAACTCTGAGCAGAATTTTTGCAGATAGCTTTGCACAGGAATTGCCAAGGCGGTGGCTAGGGGGCAAATTGTTGTGTATTCAAAGCCTTTGCAAAGGCTGCGCAAAAGCTCAATATCGCCGTCTTTGCCTTTGCCGTTTGCAATGTTGGAAATTATGCGCTGAACATAACCCGTTCCCTCTCTGCAAGGCGTGCATTGCCCGCAAGATTCATGCGCATAGAATTTGCCTAGCGTGTTGAGCATTTCCACAATGCTGTGGGTATCGTTAAACGGCATAACCGCGCCTGAGCCGAACATGGTTCCCATGTCGGCAAGGCTTTCATAATCCATGTTTGCTTTTTTGCATTCCTCAGCGGTTAAAACCGGAGTTGATGAGCCGCCGGGAATGCAGCCCTTCAAATTGCCTGCAATGCCGCCGCAATATTCCTCGCTTTCCAAAAGCTCCATTAATGGGATGCCTATGCGCGCCTCGTAAATTCCTCTTTTTTTTACATCGCCAGAAACGCAGAATACCTTTGTGCCACCAGCTTTGGGGGTTCCGAGTTTTAAATATTCTTCTGGGCCGTTTTCCAAAATCCATGGCAGAGACATTAACGTTTCAACATTATTAACGCAAGTGGGCATGTTCCACGCACCGCTCACAGCCGGAAAAGGCGGTTTTAAACGAGGCTGCCCGCGCCTGCCCTCCAAGCTGTTTATCAAGGCTGTTTCTTCGCCGCAAATATAAGCACCCGCGCCTCTGTGCACAGCGATATCTAAACTGTATTTTGTTCCGCATATATTTTTTCCGAGAATGCCTGCTTTATAGGCTTCTCTAATTGCCTCTGCAAGGGTTTCTATGGCCGGCAAAAATTCGCCGCGAACATATATATATGCGTTTCTTGCTCCCAATGCCCAGCCTGCAATTATAATTCCTTCAATTAAACGATGAGGATCTTCCCTCATTAAATAATGGTCTTTAAAAGTTCCAGGTTCGCCTTCGTCTGCATTCACGGCTATGTAAACCGGCTTGCCGCCTCTTGGCACAAAGCTCCACTTAAGTCCTGTTGAAAAGCCTGCGCCGCCTCTGCCTCTTAACCCGGAGCGTTGAACCAAATCTATAAGCTCAAATTGCGAAAGGTCAAAAAGGCGGCTTCCGATATTGGAATAACCGCCTAGTTTTTTATAAGCATCAATCTTTTGGGCGTTTTTCCCAAAATTCTGCGTGCAGACTTTCATTGAATTACCAGTTTTCCCCTAAAACCTCAAAGTGGGCTTGCGGGTGCAAACATGCGGGGCATAGCTTTGGAGCCTCATCAGCTTCGTGGAGAAAGCCGCAGTTCATGCAGCGCCAAACTATTTTGCCGTCTTTCCGGAACACTTTGCCATCTTTCAAATTGTTGTAAAGATCGCGGTAGCGTTTTCCGTGCTGTTTTTCGGCAATGCAAATCATGCTGAAGCAGGTGGCTACATCGTTGAAGCCTTCATCCTTTGCGATTTGCGCAAATTTTGGATAAATTTCTTTCCACTCCTCTTCTTCGCCATTTGCAGCGGCGTCCAAGTTTTGCAACGTTGTGCCGGTTGCGCCAGCAGGGTAAGCTGCGGTGATTTCCACTACGCCGCCTTGCAAAAAGCTCCAAAAGCGTTTTGCGTGTTCTTTTTCTTGATTGGCAGTTTCTTCAAAAATAGAGGCAATTTGCACTAATCCTTCTTTCTTTGCAACTCCAGCCCAAAATGTATAGCGATTGCGCGCCTGCGATTCGCCAGCAAAAGCAGTAAGCAGATTTTTCTCTGTCTGCGTTCCTTTGATGTCCTTTGACATACACTATCTCCTTAAATAAAGGTTTGAAGGGAGTAATTTAGAAAAATAGAATATCTACAATGCTGATTTACTCAATGTTTGGGTATGGGGTATGGGGAATTTTACAAAAAGTGGCAGGGACTTTTTGCAAAAAGAGCGTTTAAATAAGCACTTCCCCTCTATCAGAGGGGTGCTCGCAGAGCGGGGTGTCCCAACAACGTAGCTCCGCAACTCCCCAGCAAAGTTACTTTGCAAAATGTGCAAGAACGCTTTTCCCGTTACCCACAAATATTCTTGTTATTACAACTGCCCAAGCTGTCGTTTGGCATCTTCTAAAGACACACCGCTTTCCCAAAGAGTAAATAATTCAGCACGCTCTTTTTCACGGCCTTCTTTCAAGGCTTTCTCTCGCTCTTCCTCACGGGCAACTGCAAGGGCCTCCTCACGGGCTTCCTCGCGTGCAACCTCAAGGGCATCCTTCAAATTCCATTCTGTAAGAAGCATGTTTTCAACCTCCGAACTGCGTTCTCGCAAGAAATATAGCAAAATATCACGGCTTATGCAAGACTTGACAGCGGATTTAACCGCAGCATCCAAGCTCATGGCTTTCTTGTTGTCCTCAATCTCCGCAATAAGCTCGGCGTAGCCGCTCAAATTGGGACTTTTGCTGGCTATCTCCGCATTTCTGCCTTTGTTGATGTTGTAAACTTTTACTACAAGCTCCAAGAAGTGGGTCTCGCTACGCAAGATAAAGGAATCCGAAAGCCGCATCTCTTTGAAATCGGGGTAGTCTGCTTTGCCGTTGTATAAAACTATGAACTCTGGCTCGGGGATTTTAACCATCTTTTGCTTGTACAGGTCTTTGCTATTCGTTAGCATTTCGTATTCCCCATTGTCTGAACCAGAATTCACAGAATTAAAAAATTAACAGAATATTTATGATATATATGCAACTTATTTGACACATTCTGGAAATCCTGTAAATTCTGCGAATTCTGGTTCAGACAATTTTTCCATGCCTTATATAATGACAAAAATCGTGCCAAGCAAAAAATGCTGAAATTTGCTCAAATTCGCTGTTTTAAAGTGTCCAAAAAGTGTTTAGACACTGTTTAGACACTTTTTGGACACATAAATCAAAACTCCTCTAACTATACAATTTGATGACGCACCATTGACAAAATGCGAAAATGAATTTAAATTTGGTATGTGTTTTATAAAACGGCACAGGAGTTAAAATGAAAACGAGAAACAAAGTTCTCAAAACAACAGCGGCAATTATGATTGCCGTTTCGGCGGCGTTTGCGCAAAGCGTAGCAGATTTGGCAAACGCCATCAACAACTACGGCGACGATGGGGGGCTGACGGCGGCGATAAGCGGCAATACCATAACGGTAACCGGAAGCGAAACTAGTATCGCTTCGCTTGAATTGAATATCCCCGAAAACGTTAAGGTGCTGTGGAAAGCAGAAATTGCAGGAAATACAAATCGTTATAATAATGGATACATTATGGATTCCCCAAGTTTGATTGAATTGTCTGGCAGCGGGGTATTTGAAATGGAAAATGGAACTATAAATCAAACCGGAAGCGGAAACGCAATTTCCAACGCTTCCCTATCCTCGGTAACTATAAATGTTTTTGGCGGCACGGTAACAAATGCAAGTACGGGTTACTACTCTTCTGCTATTCGTATCCAATCCGCAGGCGTTGTTAATGTTTCGCAGATTGATGAAAATTTTCCAACGTCAATAAAGGCGATTTATTTGGCAGATGAAGCGGAGCTGAATATTACAGGCGGCAAGGTGGAAAATACTAGCGACTACGTTATTTACAACTATTCCACAGGCACTGTAAATATTTTAGGCGGAACGGTAAACGCAACGCAGGGAACTGCAATTTACAACGAAAGAGCTGGCACTATAGATATTTCAGGCGGCACTGTAGATGGTGGATATGGAGCAATTAATAATTACAAAAATGGCATCGTAAATATTTCTGGCGATGCTGTTGTGAAGGCAACAACGGGATGGGCAATTAATAATAACGAATCAGGCACTATAAATATTTCAGGTGGCGATGTGAGCGCAACAACAGGAACGGCTATTAGGAACTACGGAGCTTACGGAGGAAAATGCAAAACGAATATTTATGGCGGCACGGTGAGCACAACAACAGGAACTGCTATTGAAAATGGACATGAAGGAGTGGAATTGACTATTACAGGTGGCATGGTGAAATCGGAATCGGGATATGCAATTACTGCTAGTGATGTAGGCAACATTATTAGCATCTCGCAAGAAAACTCAAACATTCCCACGCTAATTACATCTGCAGGAAATTCAACTATTCTTTTGGGCGGTTCTCAACTGACTATTACAGGCGGAACTATACAGAATACAGCTGCAGGCAATGTTATATATTATAACAATTTTTCTACTACCGTTGAGCCAGGCGCTATTGATATAAGCGGTGGTTTAGTTAGAGCTGGTTCTGGCTTAGCTATATACCGAAATCGCTACTCCTACGTGGGCGAACTTCCAGAACTTACTATCACAGGCACTGTGTTTGCTTATGGCAGCAGCCTTGCCGATGTTATTGACCATACAAACTTTACCGAGCCTGGGCACGGGGGCGTGGTTATTGCGTATAATGAGGAACTTGGCTTTGAAAAATATATTGAAGGCATGGACCTCCACCTTTTCTCGCTCCCAGCGAAAACAGCTGCTTGGGGCTTGCAAGGAGACATTAGCGGCATTGCGTATAAAAGCGATGGGTTTATTGAAATGTCAAACATAGCTGTTGTTGGCGATAATAGCGAAGAGGCTGCAGAAGTATTCTTAGCTATTTACGCAGAAATTCTTGGCAAAGACATTGCCGATATTGAAATAGCAGACAAAGCAACTGTTCAAGAGGCATTGGATTTTTACAATAATATTCTTGGCGAAACACCAAAAAGCCTATTAACAAGCGAAAAAGAATTGCTTGGTGAATTTGAAATAAAGATTGCCGAATTGGAGGCTGTAGAAACATTCAAAACTGCTCACGCAGCAATCCTTGGCAAAACCACTGTCAATATTGCAGCCGCAGACAAAACCGCCGTTGAAGCGGCATTGGATGCTTACGAAGCTCTTAGCGAAGGAGCAAAAAGCATATTGCTTACAAGCGGAGAAAAAGACTTGCTTGACAGATTGGAAGCAAGAATATCCATATTGGGATGCGAAGAAGAGGGATTGATTGACAGCAAATGCGTATCAGAAAGCACTTTCGCAGAAGGAATTATTTGGCAGAATGAAGATTGCCGAGATGAGCTTGGACGTTCCTTGCCTATAAATATAGGCGGAACAGCCAGCCTTTGGCACACGGCTATAATCGGCAATGCCTCCGTTACCCCAGCCGACCCTGGTTTCCATCACAAATTATGCGATGCGGGCGGAGACATTACATATACAGTCGGAGGCAGTGAAGAAAGCAGGTCCGCAGAAATAATATTAGACTTGAACAACATTTCAGATAAAATTGGCTTTTGCTTGGATTACTCTTTGATTTATCCATCTTCTGCCGCATGGAATGCAGAACTTAAAATGATTATTGCCAGCACTGACGGCGATCACGTAGCGACATTGCCTGAGGCTTCTGCAATAACTAGCAAATGTTTTTCATTTGATAACGACTTTGAAAACCTTAACCTAGAAAACGTTCAATCTTTGAAATTCATTTTCCGTTCTCTCCAATCGTGGTCAGGATGGTATACATACGCCTACTTCACCATCAAAAAAATAGAATGGATGAGCGAAACCAGCGAAGCAGAGGCATTCAAAACTGCTCACGCAACAATCCTCGGCAAAACTGCCGAAACAATTACAATACTAGATGATAACGCAGTTAGAGCAACATTGAATGCTTACAATGCACTTAGCAATAGCATAAAAGCTTTGCTAACAAGCGAAAAAGAATTGCTTGACGAATTGCTCGCAAAAATAGAATTAATGAGAAGCGAATTATTTGAAGGCGATGGCACAATAGATAGCCCTTATATAATCACTGCGGCAGAGCAGCTTGAAAACCTCGCCTTGCTGGTAAACAATGGCGTTACGGATTTCAATAATTCAAATGTTTACTACGAATTAGGCAGCGACATAGACCTTGATGCTTACAGCAATTGGACTCCAATTGGAAACTTCTATTATTCTCCAAGCGGGTCTCTTACAAGAGGATTTAACGCCAATTTTGACGGCAGAGGATATAAAATCAGAAATTTGAAAATCACAAGCATGCGTACATTAACGGAAAATCAAATTTCTTACGAAGGAAATAGGTCTGGCTTATTTGGTATTCTTAGTGGCAAAGTGGAAAATCTAGGGTTGGAAGATGTGAGAATAATTTTGCATAACTCAGCTGTTGGTGGAATTGCCGGCTCTGTTTGGAGCGGAAGCATAACAAACTGCTATGTTACGGGCATTGTTAGCACGGGAACAAACCCTCCTCATTATTCCCCATTTTACGAATATCAATACGGCGGTATTGCTGGTTCCTTAGACAACGGCAGCATAGACAAAAGCTATTCCACAGCAGAAGTTTCCATTAATTACAATGCAGCTAGTAGCTCATACGCAGGAGGCATTGCAGGCGTTTCTGAAGAAGGCAGCATAACAAACAGCATGGCGCTTAACCCCAAAGTAGTTGGCAGCACCGCTACCACTGAAAATAACGGAACTGCTCGCGTGGCTTATTTAAGAAATGGCACATTGGCGAACAACATAGCATTCGCTGGAATGCAGAACAAAGAAAACGGCACGGAGTGGGCTGATACAGGTTCCGATAAAATGGATGGCGAAAGCAGAACATTTGAAGAGTTGCAAGTTGTCGGAGGTTTTTTGGCATTTTTTGCTAGCTCTCCTTGGAAATACGAAACAGGCAAGCTCCCAGGCTTAAACAATCAAGCCGTGGAAATGCCAAAGCATCTTAAAATCTCAAACGCAGAAATTCCGATTATCAATGCGCAGCCTGCTAGCCAACTGGTGGATGCAGGAGATATATTGATTTTAACCATAGATGCAGCAGTGAGCGATGACGGAACCCTTTCTTATCAGTGGTATCGCAACTCAGTAGAAAGCAACATTGGCGGAGCAATAATTGCCGATGCAACCAGCGAATCTTACGAAGTGCCAACAAACGCTGAGGGAATCTATTACTATTATGTTGAGATAACGAACACGAACAATGATGTTGACGGCATTCAGATAGTCACAATTCCAAGCGATGTTGCTATTATAGGAATAGGCGAACAAGACTCAACCGAAGATAACAATGCCATAGCAGATGCTCTTGAAATTGTTGTAGAAATAGATTATCTTGATATTCAAGCGGCAGAAGTCAACACGCTAGCAGAGGCAAAAGCTGTGGTTGAAAACATTATTGGCGAATTAGGGCTAAACGTTGTGTGGAAAATTATTGACGATGAATTTCAAGCAGCAATTAACGGAACAGAGAACGCCCCCGAAGGAGCATACGGCTTTTATAAATTTAAGATTGAGCTAAGAAAAAATTTTGGCACGCCTCAAGCTACAGATGAATTTGGATTTGCGATAATTGCAACAGCATACGATTATCAGCCAAACGCAAACGCATTCAAAACCGCTCACGCAGAAATCCTAGGCAAAACCGTTGCCTCCATTGCAATAGCAGACAAAACCGCAGTTCAAAAAGCACTGGAAGCTTACGAAGCTCTTAGCAATGGCACAAAAGCCCTGCTAGCAAATGAAGAGATAGAAGCCTTGCTTAAAAACCTGCTGGAAAAAATAAACGCATTGGAAGCGGAGGCTTCATCATCCAGCAATGATGGCGGCAGTTCATCCAGCAGCGACGATGGCGATAGCTCATCGTCAAGCGATGACGGCAGCAGTAGCAGCAGCAGCGATACCCCAAGCCCCATAATCTCCAACCGCATATTCCTAGACAACGTGCCATCAGGCACAAAGGTAGAAGTGTACAATCTGCGCGGAGAGCGTATATATACAGGCTATTCTGGAAATTCTGAAAAATCCTGGCCAATTCTGATCCAGGCAAAGGGCATGTACATTGTGCGCATCGGCAACCAAACGCAGCGTATGGTGGTGAAGTAACTTATCACCTGCCCCGTTCAACCGGGGCTTAGGAATTATTATAAACCAAGCTTTTGCTTCGCTTCGGGCAGAGACATACCGCTCTCCCAAAGGGTAAAAGCTTCTTCAAGGCCTCCCACGCGGCCTATTCCTACACCCTCTTTCAAAGCCTCTTCCCGCTCAACCCTGAGAGCGTCTTTCATGTTCCATTCAGTCAACAGCATATTCCTTACCTCGTATGAGTGAAGCTCCAAAAACCTTTTTAGAACATCCTGCCGAATGCAATCGTCAATAGCGCGCTCTATGGCAGAATTTCTATCCAAAGTCTTGGAATATTCCTTTACCAAATATACAAAATACTCGTAGCCGTTAAGCGTTTCACTGCGACTCGCAAGCTCCTCGTTCCTCCCCTTGTTGATGTTGATGACTTTCACACTCAAATTAAGCGTATTTGGATAATCATCGCAGGGAAAAGGATACATATCCGACAACTTTAGTATCTGCTCATCTGGCATATCCTCATCGCCGTTGTACAGAACTATGAACTCGGGCTTGGGGATGGTCATTCTTTTTTTGAGGTATAGGTCATCGGGATTCGTCAGCTTTTCGTAGGTTTTTGACATGTAAATCAGCATCCTCAGCGGCATGTTGTAATTAATCGTAGATTGGTGCTCTATTAGCACCACGAGCTTTCCGTCCACCACAAATGCTATGTCGTTCGCCTGCCCCATGAACAGCACATTTTCCAATGTGGCTATCTGTATTTCGGTGTCTTCGCCATAGTTTGTGTTCTCTATTGCGTTGTACAATTCCAGCAGTTTTCCCTTTTCGCTGAATAGCTTTGTGAAAACGCTGTCTTTGTACTTTCGGTTTGTTTTGGCTTTTTCCATGCCTTATATAAGGCAAATATTGTGCCAAGCAAAAAACGCTGAAATTTGCTCAAATTCGCTGTTTCAAAGTGTCCAAAAAGTGTCTAAACACTGTTTAGACACTTTTTGGACACTATGGCGAAATATCAGGGCAAATGGGCAAGTTGCCACTTGCCCAATATCCACAGCAATACTGTTTACCTGTGGTAATATCACGATTTAGATTTTAAACAGAGCATTCAAAGCATTCTCCTTTGCCTTGTTCAGTTTGTTTTTTAAATCAATGTCTTCGGTGGCAAAATATTTTATGGCTAGTTTTTCTAGGCAAGACAAATCTTTTATTAGCTGGCGTAGTTCTTCTTTGCTTAGGTTTTTCAAATTTGCAAGCTGTTTTTCTATTTGTTGTTGCGCAAGAGCAATGTTTGTTTCTTTGGTTTGGGTTTGTTGAGCAGCCTGCTTTTCTTCAAGGGAAATTTTTTGCTCAATAACCTTGCCGTCTGCAGAAACAAAAACCAAAAGACCGCCAGGAGCTAAAAGCCTTATTGCGTTATTCAAAACATCGCCGGAATTTGGAAAGTTTTCCGAATTGTTCATTACGCAAAAATCAAAATAGTTCTCCTGCAAAGATAAGGTTTGCGGAGAAGTTATGTGTAAATTTAAACTATCTGCGGCGTTTCCATACTCCTGCAAAAATAAAAGCCATCCCTGATTTAGCAAGGTATTAGAAACGCAATGCACCATATTCTCTTCGTTAAATTCACTTGCAATGTATGTTAAAAAATAACTGAGCAATCCCTGCTCCGCGCCCAATTCTAAAATATTGTAAGGGCGGTGTTTCTGAATGAGCATTTTTACAAGCTTGCCAATCACTTCTAAAATGCAAAGCAGGCTCTGCGGACTTTTTGGAATTTGAGAAAGGCTGCCGTAAAGCTCTGCAACCTTGTTAAGAATGCTGAAAATAGATTCCGTTTCATAACCTAATTTGCTAATAATTGGAAGCTTGCTTAAATTTTCGCTATAGCCGCTTAGCGAGAGAATCAGCTTATCTTTTTCTCCGCTTTCTGAAAAATAAAAATTGAAATTATCCAAAATGACTTTCATTCATAGCCCTCCAAACAATAAATGATTTATTCTGTTTGAAATCAAATCCCAGTCAAAATTGCTTTTGGCATATTGAATGGACTTTTCTGCAGAGCTTTGCCAGATTTTTTCATTGGGGCAAACTTCCAAAAGGATTTTCGCAAGCGCATTAAAATCCCCAATGGGAAAAGAACGCCCGCAGTTTCCATTGTCGGTAATATCATTTGCCGCATCTACTTCGCTCGTTATTGTAAAACATCCGTGAAACAATGCTTCTGCAACAACATTCGGCGCTCCCTCGGCAGCGGAAGTCAAAGCAAAAATTTTTGCCCTTGCATATTCAGCATAAAGCTTTTCTTTGTCCGTTACATTGCCCAAAAACTCAACGCGCCTTTTAAGGTCCGGGAAATTCTTGAAATAATTATCTATAAATCCATTGAAATCCGGGTGTATTGGTCCTGCAAGGCGAAGCTTCCAGCTTGGCAATTTATCTGCTGCCATCGCAAACGCCGTCAAAAGAATATCGTTTGCCTTTTGCTTTGTGCCAATGCGCCCAACTGTTAGGATTGTGTTTTGTTTGGGGGGGATGATAACCATAAAAATCCGTTTGGTATATGCTCAATAATAAAGTCAGGCCATTTTTTGTTTAAAAATTCTGTCATTTTATAACAGGAGGTGGAAATCAAATCGCAATTGCTTAATGAATTATAATACAGCGGTTCTTTCCAGGGAATATTATCCATCCAAAAACCATTTGCATCAAGATATAAATAAACTTTGCCATTTGGGCGTTTTTGCTTGTAGGCTTGCAATATGAAACAAGTTGTATGATAAAGCCCTCTTAAAATCAAGGCATCCATTTTTTGATGATTTTCATTTATATAATTTATTTGATTGCTTATAAGAGCTTCTAGGCAACCATTTGAGCTTGGGATAAAATCCATTTCAAGCCCGGGCAAATGCGATAGATATGAATAATCGCCCATGTTTTCCCCAACCAGAACGGCTTTGCAGCCAAAATTTTTATGCAGCATAAAAGGGATAAGCCCGCACTCTTTTAAAAGCTGGGCATTGTCCCAATGATTGCACTGACTAGCAAGAGAATAAACAGCTATCTTGTCCACGGCTTCGGTCTTTATTTTGTTTATCAAGTGCTGCAAATCTTCTGCCATAATTAAATCTCCAATGAAGGGAATATAGAAAATTAAAATCCGCCCATAATGCCTAAAGATATTTGGCCCAGCCAGCTTTCTCCAAATGCTTTTC
>Ga0099364_10003011_pt1 | contig 26531 bp, 14 predicted proteins | sample TergutTh196P3_FD_73070 | JGI IMG/M metagenome (GOLD analysis project Ga0099364, IMG submission 73070) | Microcerotermes parvus P3 segment gut microbial communities from Pointe-Noire, Republic of the Congo - Th196 P3 | ecosystem: Host-associated > Arthropoda: Insects > Digestive system > Gut ...
TCTTGTTACTTTGCCTTTTCTCAATCGTTTTGGTGTTGCGATTCTTTCAAAACAAGCGAATATTGTTGTGTTTCTTGTAATTCTTGTGCCTTTTGCCCCAAATACGAATGTTTTTGTGAATTTATTAGTCGTGTACCATCCTATAAATCTGAAGCCTTTTCTTGTTGGGTTAGCAGGTTTTGCTACTGTTGTGTTGTTGTTCACTTGTATTGGATTTATTTTTGTTCCGCCTGCTGTGTTGAATGTCACTGTACGTCTTACAACCGGTGGAATTATCGGTACTGCCGTAAGAGAATTAATCGCAGTTGTGAGAGCCGTTGCCGCTGTGTCAACTTCTGCTTGTGTTGCATTTGTATTTGCATTTACTGTGTTTGCCGCTGTCAACGCTGTTTGCATTGCTCCCCAGCTTGCCGCTGTATAATCAGCAGCTTTTTTTGTTCCTGCATTTGCGATTGCCGCTTGTAGTGCTGTTTTGTCTATTGTCGGCGGTATTTCTACTGCTGTAAGTGCAGTAATTGCATCTGTGAGTGTTGTTGTTGCAATATTTATGTCTGATTGTTTCGCGGTTTCTGTGTTTTGTGCTATTGCCGCTGTCAATGCTGTTTGCATTGCACTCCAACTTTCTTCTGTCCAATCAGCTTCTGTTTTGTCTTCTGCCTCTGCGATTGCCGCTTGTAATGCTGTCCTGTCTGTTGTAAGAACATTTAGTGCATCTTCGAGCACGGTAATTGCCGAATTAATTTCTGCTTGTGTTGCATTTGTATTTTCATTTATTGTGTTTGCCGCTGTTAATGCCGTTTGTACTGCTCCCCAACTTAATATTGACCAATCACTTGCGTTATATGCCGCCGCTTGTGTTATCGCCGCTTGTAATGCGGTTTTGTCTGTAATGACTATAATTTTTGCCGCAAATTCTTCAGCGGCTGTGTTAAGATTAACTGCCGCTGTATTTACTTCAATTTGCGTAGCATCAGTTTTGCCGAATATTGCTTTAGCGGCATTTATCTGTGTTTGTAAAATTTCTTTTGAACCTTGGGGATATTGCCCAACTTCTATTCCTTCTTCTGCATTTTCAAGTATGGCTTCTGCTTCTGCTATTTTTGCACTCAATTCTGTTATATTCACAAGAGTTGATATTGCAATTGTTAAGTTTTGTATTGCTGTGTTTATTTCTGCTTCTTTTCCACCGTTATCTAAAATATCTTTTGCGGCATTTATTGCTGTTTCTAATCTTAACCAACTCTCGGGCGAATAATCGTCACTGTTTAAGTTTTCAAATTCGCTTTGTGTTTTTTCATATTCGGCTTCCAACGCATCTGCCGCCGCTTCTAATGATGATTTTTCCGATAAATTTTCTACCGCATCCGTTAAGTTTTCTCGTGCCTCATTTATCAGCAATATGTCCTTTCCAGGGTTTTCAAGTAATTGTTTAGCTTCTGTCATTGCCGTAATATATACCGCCCATGTTGTATGTGACCAATCGGAATCGACAAGCTTTAAATTTTCTATTCCGGTAATTTCTGTTTCCAATTCATCTAATGCCGCTTTTATCAATGATGGATGGGATTCTAATTCTTCGATAGCTTCTGAAAGATCTGATGTTACCCCTTTTATTTGTGTAATATCTGTCCCCGGATTTTTGGCAAATTTTTCCATTTCTTTTAAGGCTTCTTGAAGATTTGCCCATGTTTCCTCTGAATAATCGCTTTCTTTTAATGTTTTTGCTTTTTCTATTTCATCGTTTAGTGCATCTATTGCTAATTCTAAATCTGTTCTTGGCTGCAAAACATCAAGTGCATTTTCAAGGCTTCCTGTCGTGTCGATTAATTGGCTTTCTTCTGCTTTATTATTTTCATTTACTGTTTTTGCGTTTTCAACAATATTTTCTAATGCCGCCCATGAATCCGCCGAATAGTCTTTTTTATTGAGTTTCGCCATTTCTTTTTCTATATTATTTATGGCATCGTTTAAATCGTTTTTAAGGATTTCTAACGGTTTTGTGAGATTAATATCCATTCCATAAACTTCAACTTGTGTGAACCCTGCCCAAGTGTTTGAACTTGCAGTGCAATATAATTTCACGGAAGAAGTTTCTTTTCCGTTCAAATTAAATTTTTGAGCATCGGCAGTTCTTTGCAATCCTCCCAAATTTTGTTTTGTACCGTCGGAAAACTCAACTTCCACATTGTTGAAAGGGTCGTCATGCGGAAAGTCCGCTCTTATATATAATTCAAGTCTGTTTGCTTTTACAGATCTTCCGAAATTTATTTCATAGAATAAACCGTTTACATTTTGAGCCGGCCCCCATGATTGTGCAGGGTATTCACCGTGGAATTTATTATTTACAAATCCGTCTATCGCACATCTTGCACGATAATTTGCATCGCCGTTTCCGTTTCCTGTTTGCGGAAATGCACTGTTGGTGGTAGCGTGAGGAAATGCGTTATTATGGTCATCTGTCGCGGTTGCATATGGGTTTAATGCAATGTTTTTTTCTGCGGCCAACTCTTGATATGACGGCAATCTTGCTGAAATTGTGGGGAAATTATGTTCACGCAAAGTGAATGGCATTGTGTTTTGTAAATCTGCAGAAGACGGCACGGTATACTCAAATACACCGTCCGGAGCGTAAATCAATGCCTCTTTTACTCTTGAATCCAAATTGAAATAAAAATGTTTTTGGTCGTCGGGTAATGTTACGCGTATTCTGCGATTTGCTGTCGTCAACCGTTGTGATGCGGGCGTTACAGGTGCGCCGCCTGCGTTATGCCCGGTGTTTCCGAGCGTTAGTTGGACTAATCCTATGCCTTCTTTTTGTGACACTATGCTGTTATTTTGTGTGTTTACCCATTCGATTTTTATATTGCCCGAATTTCCAATAACAGGATGTGTATCATTGTTTGCACGGTTTCGTTTGGACATCATGTCTACCATATTATGATAAGCCCGTACGTTGTCTTTTTCTAAACTTTCTCCTGTTTCTCTGTCGTTCCATGCGCTTAATTCATTGTAACTTCCTCTTGACGGAACTCCTAAATCCATCCATTGCGATATGATATATCTATCTTCAAAAGATAATATATCTTTATGGGAATTATTATTTTTAAGATGTTGTATCATTCTGCTTTGAGTTGAGCCGTATTGGTATGGGTCAAGCATTTCACATTGTGACATTCCGGAAATCCAGTTTGCATATCCTTCACCTACAGGCGCAGGATTCCCCCAATATTGGTCTCCGCGGCGTGTCGAATTTGTTAATACAAGATATGATAATGGGTAATACATTCTTTCTCGACGTGACTCTATTGGTGTTCCGCGTAACGAAAATGGTTCTGCCGTACCGGGCGGCGGTGCTATTAATTCCAGATTTTGTCCTATAAACGAACCGCCTCCGCCGTTGTTGTCTGCTCTGATTGCAAGAGTGTTAGTGCCTTCTTTTAAGTGCGGTAATGCCGCCGCAGTGATAATAATATTAGTATAATTTGTTATATATGAAGAACGTCTTGTTATTTCCTGGCCGTTAATATATATTATCGGCGACTCGTCATATGCTATGTTTAAATTAAGATTAGCTTCTCTGTTTTGCAATCTTTCTATATCCTGTGAACTCATATTAAAAGTTTGGCGGGTAAATATAAATAATTGACTGCCTGTTCCGCTCCAGTTTGTATTTCGTCCCCCCGGAGGCGTGCCTTCTTGACCAAAAGGCCCTGCTCCTGTATTCCATGAACTATCATTAAAATCTTCGTTCATCCAGTTTGCGGGGGCTGAATTTTCATTTGAGCCTGTAAAATATCTTGCTGTCGCATTTCGTTGTGTAATATTATGAAGAACTGTTTTATTTCCTGTGTTTGCACTGCTTATACCGACTTTTTCTTCTGCTTGCGATGTATTATCATGACAAGAAATACAACTTTTATCTAAAATCGGCTGTACCATTTCGTTATAACTAAAACCTTTTGCGTCTTCGTATGTATAGTTATTATATTTTGAATCCGTCATCCACAAGTCTTTTTTCAAATTCTGCGGTTGTTTTTGCATAGCCATTGTTACCCCCATGTTTGCAGGAGGAGCGGTGTTTTTATCTTCATGACAGCCAACACATGAAAATGTTTCATTCGGCATTAATGTCGCCCAACTTCTCATGGATTGTATCATTTCGCCTTCTTCGTTGAGAACTTGTAAGTATATGGGTGTTTCTGCCGGTACTTTAAATAATGCCGAGCCGTCTTCTTCTATGTCAATTATTCCCAGAACTTTTTTAACGTCCCAAGCGCCGTTTGCTGTTGAAACAGGGGTATATGGGTCTGATGTTCCTCTTGTAAGTCCGGTCACATTTTTACCGGGCATTTGGGCGGGTTCATTCGAAGATGCGGCATTTGCACCGATTGCATATGGACGGTATTCGATTTCTACTACCCTAAGATATTTCGCGACACCTTCTGGTACACCAAGAAGTCCGTCGCCGTCATATACATTTCCAACATACATTGTTCCTGTTTTTGACCCATAATCAACAGGAGTCGGTCTTTCGTGCAAGTTTCTTTCTCTGATTGGTGTAAGTTGTGATGCAGGCATAGTGTTTGCGCCTGAGCCGGAACTTGCAAGAAGTTGTGTAAATTCTCCGGTTGCTGCATTAAGATGTCCGACAACAAAAGCTGAATTCTCGCCATATCCTCTATGACCATGGTTGCTTTCGTTAACACTGCCTCCTGTAAAACGTGATACTAAAATTTCATTTTCGTTAATTGCATATGGGTATCTGTAAATTCTGTTCCCTTGTTGATTTTGGGCATCTATATTATCCATAGTATTATAATAATTTCCCGGTTGTATAAATTTAACGGCTTCTCTTGCGTTTCTATCGACATTGGTATCTAATATAACCAGTTTTCCGCCTTGGTCATTATGATGACCGCTTGCTATTGACACATATTTCCCCGGAGCACCCGGTATATCTCTTGTATGTAATAAAGTCGTCGGAAAGTTGTTGTTAAGTCCAAAAACTTCTGTTTGACCGGTTCCGTCCGGCATCATTTGTAAAACGCCCTGTACATACATCTGATTTCTGTCGTTATAATCCCATCTTGTTGTTAAAATCCGTCCGTCTTCGGTTACTGTCGGGTATGTTGTATGTACTTGGTCAAAACCTATTCGAGTTACATTTTTCCCGTCCGCATCGCAATAATAAAGATTTGACACCGGAACTTTCCAACAATCTACCGTTTGTGATGCTCTTGTTGAGTTAAATACAATTTTCCCATTAGGTAACCATTTCGGTTCTATATCCGCATGACCTGACCCGAAAGTAATTTGTTTTATAGTATTTCTCCAACTTGCGGGAGAATCCCCTGTTATGTCCATGGTATAAATATTATAATCGTCAAAATTCGCATTAGGAGAGGGTAATAATACGGTGGAAGTCATGTTAGTAGAATTTCCTCTTTTCATAGAAAAAACTAAAGTTTTTCCGTCGGGAGAAACATCGGGGTCACGGACAACGCTGTCTTGTAATGTAAAAAGAGTGGTGCTTGATGTGGTTATTCCTGTATCTCCAGCATTTCTTGCAATTGTTACTAACACTAATTCTGATCTGCTTCTGAAATTCCTTTCTTCTCCGTCAAAAGAAGTGTTTCTATCGTCACTTACTGCTTCGGTATAAGCATAGTGAGAACCCCCAAAAACTTTATTTCTCGCAACAATATATCGTGTCGCAAAATTCACTAAGTTGTTTAAAGGGTTATTAGAATCAGAGGCTGTAATATTAAAATTTAATATTACAGGCATGGCGACAGTAATAATAATTACCATCGATAAAATCATTGCCAAAACTTTGTTTTTTGTTTTTACTATCATTAAAATAACCACCCCTTGTATAGGAATTAGGAATTAGGAAATAGGAATTAGGAATTAAAAATTGAAAATTGTGCAACAATGAAAATTAGTATATTACGTTTGTAGGGGCGAACTCCGTTCGCCCGCGACAAAAAGGTTATTGCAATACTAATCGGCGGGCGATCGGAGATCTCCCCTACAAGTGCCATCAACAATTTTGAAACATGACCGAAAATTATGAATTATGAATTATGAATTAGGGTAATATATCTTTCCTTTTTACATTGTATAATAAATAACCAATAATGTCAATTGTTTTTAAACATATTTACTTATGGCAAATGTAAACATTTTATATACAAACCCATTTAAAAAAACGTTTATATTAATTTTTATGGGCACTTTTATTGGATATTGGTATTACTCAAACACCCCCTGTATGCCATTTATGGCATACAGGGGGTGTTTATTAGCCTTAAAAATTTTTATCTTTTGGCTTTGATTGTTGAAGTTTTGTTAACTTTTGAGAATGAACTTCTTACTGTAACTTTACCGATTTTTTTGTTAGCTCTGATTCTGAAGTAATAAGTTTTGTTTCTTCTGATGCCTTTTTTAATGACCGCCGTTCTTTTGTTACCGTTGTATACAGTTTTGAAACCCTTGTTTTTATTTGTTGACATTTGTACTGTATATGTGATTGCTCCTTTTACTCTGGTGTTTGCTTTTGATGCGTTCCATTTTAGTCCTATGCTTGTTTTTGTTACTTTGCTTTTCCTCAATCGCTTTGGTGTTGCGATTCTTTCGAAACAAGCGAATATTGTTGTATTTTTAGTAATTCTTGTGCCGTTTGCTCCAAATACGAATGTTTTTGCGAATGTATTTGTTGTGTACCATCCTATGAATCTGAAGCCTTTTCTTGTTGGGTTAGCAGGTTTTACTACTGTTCCGTTGTTATTTACTTGTATTGAATTTATTTTTGTTCCGCCTGCTGTGTTGAATGTCACTGTACGTCTTACTAATTTTACTGCTACCGGTGGAATAGTTATTGAAACCCAACGTGCGTATACTGTTCTACTATCTGTGATATTTGTATCTGCTGTTATTTGTGTTCCGCCTGTTGATGCTGATACTGAAAACCATCCTACAAATCTAAATCCAAATCTTGTCGGTGGTGATGGGAAGTCTATTATTTTGTTATTTATTCCTACTGCTTTTTGAATATTCGCAGGTTTTCCTGTATAGTTTTGATCGAATATTACATTAACATTCGGTAAAACGCGTACAAGAGCGTTTATCGCAGTTGTGAGAGCCGCCGCCGCCGCGTCAATTTCTGTTTGTGTTGCATCTGCATTATCGTTTACCATGTTTGCTGCTGTCAACGCTGTTTGCATTGCACTCCAACTTGTCGTTGTCCAATAAACTTCAATTTTTGTTTCAGCTTTTGCGATTACTGCCTGTAATATTGTTTTATCTATTATCGGTATATTTAGTGCTGTAAGATGAGTAATTGCAATTGTAAGAGCTGTTAATGCTGTGTCGATGTTTGATTGTTTCGCGGTTTCTGTGTTTTGTGATATTGCCGCTTTCAACGCTGTTTGCATTGCGTTCCAACTTTCTTCTGTCCAATCAGTTTTTGTTTTGTTTTCCGCATCTGCGATTGCATTTTGCAAATCTTCTCTATCGTTCATAAGAACATCAAGTGCGTCGTTAAGGGCTTTTGCCGCGTTGTTGATTGCTAACTGAGTTGTATAATCATTTTCGTTTACATCATTCGCAACTGCCAACGCTTCTATTACTGCTCCCCAGCTCGCTGTTGACCAGTCGCTTGGGTTGTAAGTTCCCACTCTCGCTATTGCCGCCGACAAATCGGATTTGTTTATGGTTAATATTTTTGATTCTTCAAACGCAGTTAATGCATCATTAAGAGTTGTTACTGCCTCATCTATTATATGTTGTCCTGCTATTTCTGTGTCGGGTGTGTCTGCTATTGCTTTTGCGGTGTTTATTGCATTTTGTAATATTGCTTTTGAATCTGTTGGATATTCGCCTATTTCGATACCCTCTGTTGCACCGTCATGTATAGCTTGAATTTCTGATATTCTTGATTGTAATCCGCTTTTGTTGAATGTTGTTATTACTGCCGCATTTTCGAATGTTAAAATCGCATTATTCAACGCAGATACAGCATTGTCCACTAAACTTTGCAAGTTCAGTATAACATCCGCAGTATTAGCAACTCCGATTGCATCGTCGATTGCGGTACGAAATGTTGCTACTGCTCCGTCCATGTAATGTCCAAATCCTATTCCGTCAACTTTGCCGTCTATCATGCTTTCTGCAACATCAATTCGAACGTTCAATTCGCTTTTGTCCAAAGATGTTACTTTTTCTGCACTGTCAAACGTAACAATCGCTGAATTAAGAGCTGTAATCGCTGATTCAATTTCGCTTTGTACCGCTCCGACATTTTCGTTAACGGCTTTTGCCGCATTGATTACTGTCCAAAAAGTTGCAACCGCATTGTTTTTATAATCTCCCATGTCAACGCCGTCGGTATGACCTTGAACTTTGCTTTCTGCGGTAAAAATTAATGCATCCAATTCGGATTTGTCAACAGCGAGATTTTGTATCGCTGTATTAAGATTAATAGCCGTGTCTTGTATATCACTTAAAAGTATTGTAGACAGTTTCGCTTGAGCTTGTGCTAAAATTTCTTGAGCTGTTGTTAATGCACTGTTCACCGCGCCCCAGGTTGAAGTTGAATAATCTGTTGGAGTTAATGCGAGTGCATTGGTTATTGCGTTTTCGAGAATTGTTGTGTCAAGTGCGAGTTCTCCGATCGCCGTAAGCAAGTTTATAGTCGCATCGTCAATTTGCTTTTGAGCGGCTGTCTCTTCTGTACCTGTGTTAAGTGCCGTATTTGCGTTAATAGAATTTGCTGTTTTTAGTATTGATTGCATATTTTCCCATGTTGCCGCTGAAAAATCTGATTGTGTTTTGCTTTCTACGGAAGTTATCGCCGCCGCTAATTCTTGTTTATATGTAGTGTAGTTCATTTCTGTGTTTGTTCTGTTCCAATTATTCACACCGTAAATTTCAATATCTTGTATTCTTACAACATTGTCCGTGCCCGGATCTGTTACAACAATACGGGCGAAACGCACTAAATTTCCGGTTATAGGTGTCGGTAAATCACGGTATGTTACTTGTCTTGTATTTCTTGTGACAGTGTCTACAGTATTCCACTCAACACCGTTTGAACTCACCTGGAATTCCCATCCTGCCACATTGTTTGCTTTGTCATAACCTGCAAGTTCTGCGTGTTTTACAACATAACGGATTATAGGCTGGCGTTTGCCGAAATCTATTTCTACCCATGTGTTTCCGCCGCCGACAAAGTCTGTTTTCCAACCGTTAGCCTTACCGAATGACCCATTTACAACTTTATTCGGTTCGAACCCAAAGTCCCACTCCGACGCATTTACTTCCATTTGTAACGCGTTGTTAATAGGTCTGTTGACGGCTTCGTTTTGCAGCATAAAAAAATGATCCGCACGGAGCATTTTCATTCTGGTGTTTCTGTCATTAATTGCACCGTTTGTGCCTTTTACCCAATTATGAAATTCGAGTATACGGTCACCGACTACTCGATCGGGCTCTCGGCCGTCATCGGTGTCAGTACTGCCTGCATCCATCTGAAAAGCATTAAATGTATTTGTATTCGCATCAAGAGTTTGATTTGCAATATAGTTCATACCGCCGACAATGTCCGGTTGTACGTTTGTGTCTACAGTATTATTGAAACTACCAAAATGACCCCTGTAATTTTGAATATTAAATCGTTGTGTGTATGCATCATGATTTGTGCTTGCTATTTGTCTTCCTGCTGTCGTCGAAGATACGTTAGAACCAAAGGAATTCATGTAGAACGCTCCGCCCAAAGATGGATAAAAATTACGATCCGCAAAAGTGTTCCACACAGCTTGTGTGAATGTTCTCGCCGCAAGCATGGCTTGATTCCCTGATGTTCCCGCAGTAGCTCCTCTTTGTAAAGTTTGTGAAGTATTATTAGCTATTTGTGAATTTCCGGCATTACCCCACATAGTGAGATAATTTTGTCCTGTTATTTCGGAATAATAGTTATTTAAACTTGCATATGCCTGTACCCAGTTACCTGTAATTTCATTCGAGTCCATGAGTCCTGTTTCGGGATTTATTGCTTTGATTCCGCTTGTGAAATTATAATTCGGTGCATCTTCATTGGCGGCAGTAATTGTGCCTGTTTGCGTTCCGGGCCAACGGTGTGCCGCGGAATATCCGATACCGGACGCCCCCGGTATAAATTGCACATTATCATTCGCCGCATCATAATACCATTGCAATCCTTGCGGCATCGCATCTATCATTTGAGGATTAGAAGTCCAGTTAATCGGTCCTGCGTGTCCAAAATTTCTGTTTGAAAATCTTTGTTCCCCTCTCATTCCATTTTGCTGATAAGATAAATTATCCCCGTCACTTATTATCATCGTAAAATAGTCTGTGCCGCCTTTTAAATTAGGTTTTTTGGGTGTTGTCGGCGGATTTATATCTCGTGACATTCCCGAAAACACCGTATGATTTTCAAATCCTTCGGTTTGTGATGCAATGATTCCATATTGTGTGAATATATCTCTGCCCGAACTTTCTTCAACCCAGGAGCCTATCATTAATGCACCCAAACCGCCGTTATAATCAGACCCTGCTGCAACATCATCTAATATTGCTCTCAATACATTGTTTTGCAATACTCTTTGTGCACGGCTGGGTTGTATCCCCCCATTATCATTTAGAACATCACCGCCTCCGCGAGGGCTTAGGTAAATACACGGTGCATTTGTTGCAATTGCCAAATCCCTTGTCGATGTAACGGCATCTTTTAATTGATCTTCATCTGCACCTGTTTTATTATCTAACCCGGGGCGAACCATTGCGATTATACGGTCATTATATCTTGGATTGTTCTCTCCTCTTGTGTGTCTCGGCCCAAAATTTTCATAAAGCCAATATGTTGAATCTATACGTGCATTAACAGCTTGTGTACCGGCCGCATTCCCGATACCCTCTGAAGTCCACATGGGAGTCAAATTCGCTCCATGTGTTCCTGTCGGAACAGACGCAGTCGCCGCACTCATGTCAACAATAACAGGCCATCCATTTATGGCGGTCATGTTGTATGGCGATCCTTGCAATGCTGTTAAAATTTGCCTGTCTACAGGCACTGCATTATACAAACCGCCCAAAGTCGTCGCAACATTATATTTATAATCATGTCTGCTATATGCGTCTGTCTCCGTTCCGCTTCCGTACAAAATAAATCCGCTTATATCATTTCTATATTTATATATTAATTGTAATATTCTTGTATTAATCGGGGTATTTCTTCCGAAAATTTTATAATTCATCCCCAAAGATGCCGGCCAATATTCGAAATTTCCTTCTTTCTCTTCTTCGTTGTCGTCATCCCATCCTGCATATCTGCCGTATTCATTCGATTCATTTGATGCACCGATTAAAATACGCGGTTGTATTCTGTTTACCAAACCTTGTAAAGATATTGCGGCAAGTTTATACATTTTGTTAGCAGATTTTATGTTAATGAGATCCATTGCATCTGCAGGCGGCCCGAAAGTAGGCATAGATTGCCCTAACGGCCAATCATAACCATATCCGTTGATAGGTCTTTCTACCACAGTTCTCGGATTTTCTACATGAGGATTACTGCTCAATGTAATACTTTTAAGGTGCATTTCAACATGATTGTGCCAATATATTACAAAATCTGACCCTTTTTTATCATCATCTGCGTACTCTCCTTTAACACCCCATCCGAATCCTTCTCTGTCAAGGTCAGCTTCATAAACAAAAGTGTGCCATGTATTATCTCCCCCTGTGAAATCATTTCCACTGATGTGCATATTGGGTAAAACTTTTTCGCCGTCCCACTCTTGTGCAAATTCAAATATGGAATCGCCCATATCTTCGGGCATAACAGGGAGCTTTGCTTCTACTTTAACATATACCTTATCTTTACGAATCCAACCGGGGTTGGTAAATTGTGAACTTGCAAAATCAGATCCGAAATCCCAAATTAATTTATCCGAACGAGCATTATTTCCTTGCCCATCGCCTTGAGGTATCTTAATAAACCCATCTTTTGTATCATATGTTGGTATATCTTCAAATTTATTGAAAGATAACGGCCAGCTTTCGTCACTGTGGTATATTTGACTTGCGGTAACTGTTTTATCTGCAAAACCTTGCTGCGGTTCTCTCATCGGTCTGTCGTTATCGCATATCATAAAATATTCTTCCACTATTAAATCAAGTGCACCGTTTTGCGGCCCAAGTATATTATATCTAATCGGTTGGTTATCATCGGTTTCGCTTACTGTAAATGGAATTATAACATTTTTCCATTGCCGTGGTTCATATTCATTTACGGCAGGTAAAGGCATATTTAATCCCCTGTTGCTTTGGAAATATGATATAGGTTTATGTAAATCAGCGCCGTCGCCTTGTGTGCCGCGTGTTTTTGTGATAAATTTCGCCCAATAATTCCCTGTAGGTAAAGAAGTGGTGAACGCAAACATTTCACCGGGCAGGTCAAAAGTTCTTGACCTGTCTTCGTTGAAAGTACCGTTAGCTCTTCTATCTTCAGTACTCCAATCACCCTCAGACCCTTGCATTTTTTCCATAGCTATAGTCCAAACAACCCCTTGATGTTCCAAGGGGTTGTTGTTAGTTGCTACAACAATTTCACGTCCTATGTAAGCTTGTCCGCCTTCTCCTATAACATTCGGTATTGCTCCGACAATGGTTATCTCAACCTCGTGATGGGCCGCGGCTTCACCGATAACAAAAGGCATACTTACCGTAACCCATTCATTATCCGGAAATGCTTTCAACAAAGGCGAGTCATGGTCATACCGATCTTTTCGGCGTCCGTTAGGAATTTTGGCATAAAATGGTCTATTGTTTTCGTCCGGATTTGTTCCGCGTATAATTTTAACATTGAATTTAAGCCAATACGCACCTATCGGATATTGTGATTTCAAATTCTGTACACCCTCGCCGTCATCGTTAGAATATCTGTCACCGTTCGGAATTTTAAATCTGCCTTCGCCAGTGTGATTGTCTTTATATCCTATGTTGTCGTTCATTCCTATTCCGTCGTCATAACCTTCTGGGCCCATAACCCATCTTGCAATTATACCGTCGTCACTCGCAGGATATGTAGTAGGATCTTTTAATGGAGCGGAAAAAGCCGGCAATGTAATTGCCGGCAAAATGCCAAGAAATATAATAAACGCAAGTATTACCGCAAGCAGTCTGTTGAATGTAGATTGTGCTGTTGATTTCATGTTTTCACCTCTTAAAATAATAATAGGGGGTTGCCGCACTTAGCTCTCAATTATAAAGATTCCCTTTCGTTCGTCGGGGAGTATTACCATATATCTTCCTGTGGTTGGTTCTATTTTTAGCAATTCGATTTTTTCGCCTGCTTTAAGATTTACTTTTTCATCGTATTGTATTGCGCTTGTTAAATCTGTTTCTTCTTCTGACGCTTTGAATGATACTGTTATGTCGCGGGATAAGTCTTGTTTTTTGTTCAGCAAGTCGCTGTGGTCAATTTCTTTTCTTACAAATATGTTGTTTTCCAATTCGTAATGTTCGACCGCAGTGCATGGATTTATGAAATCTACATATCCTCTTGTGTCGATGAATTTCCCTTTGTTGTCTGTTAAGATTTTATTATATTCAATTCCGTTAAGTCTGCCTGCAAAGTGTATGGTTTCTCCGTCATATAAGAAAAATATAAGATTTTGCCCTGAGTTTGGGGTGTCTTCATATACAATCACATACGCCCTGCCTCCGACTTTTACCACATCCGCTCCTTGGACTTTCGTTAAATAAAATGTTTTGTTTTCTCCGTTTACCGAAAGAACTGCTTCTGTTCCTTGTACAAATCCATGATAATCTAATTTGTATTCAATTTTTATCTTATCTTCATTGTTTGAATTAAGTTTATAACTTGCATTGATAGAAACTTCGTCATTTGCATTTTTAAACGCCGCAAGTTTTTCCTCGTCAATCCCCGGTAATGATGTTTTTTGGATATAATTCACAACAGGTGTGTATTTGCCGTCAAGTGATTTTATATTTATCGAATCTGTTCCGCTCATGATTTCGCCCCAAGGCACAAAAAAGAAAGCGGCCAAAAACGCGGCAACAGCAATGCAACCAACAACCGCAATCACAACAGCGGTGTTTAATGATTTCTTGCTTTCGTTTTTAACCTTCTCAAAATTTTTTTCATTCATTTCAATATTCTTATTATCTTCCATGAAATGTAAACCTCCTGTTAACATTTTTAATAAACTTCAAATTGTTATTTTATTATTTTCATTTTTTGTTGCAACATGACTAATTGTAACATAACGTTTATAGAATATCAATAGCGAAATGTAGAAATTTGTCGAATTGTTTACAAAAATCTACATTTTTTAATATTTGCATGAGCAATTTTTATTTATTTTTGTGCAAATTGCTATTTTTTCAAAAACAACTCATTTGATGTTGTGTAGACATACCAACCTTCTTGTAGTTCATAGTCGGAATTTGCGGGGACGGTTGCGATATGGATAAGGTCTTTTTCGTGAAAAGAAGGTTGTTTGTAAATTTCAAGGCGTGTTATTCTTATTGGATTTATTATATAAACTCCGGGAGTTATATCAACGCCTATTTTATACATATTCCTTTGCGACGGCAATTTTTCGCGGTCTATATTGTTTGCAAAGTTTATATAACAATTATTAAACACAACTTTTGTTCCATCGGTTAGCAATAAATATATGGCGTGTTTGAAATTTTTGCTTGTGTTGTTTTTGTTTTCAGAAATTATAAAAGATGCTTCATAATTATTTTTCGGCAACAAAAAATACTCGCCTGCTTTTAGGTTGTGTCCAACAGTATACTCGCCTTCGTCAATCCAATCTTTATATGGATTATCAAAAACTGTATTATGCTCGAAATTTGAAGATGTTTGTTTTGAAATAAAAGCATTTGATTTTGTTTTTAAAGAAACGGCAGAGCTTGATTTTAATTCGTAATAATATTTTTTAGAATTCGATTTTTCTGGATTTTTAACACCGGAAACTAATTCATAATCAACATTATATGAATATTTTGTATTGTCATTATTATTAGGATTATTCGGACGGCGATCAGTATCTGCTTGATTTTCAAATTGTTCAATTTCATACGAATATTCGTTGTTTTGTTCATCGGTAGAATATTCAAAAGCCGGCTTTTCTTCGTTAAACATTGCGTATATATCCGTGTCAATATCACTATTTGTATACGACGATTCGCTCTTGAATGATAGTTGTATAATCATAACAGTTAACATAATAAAAAAAATAATACCCGATAAAAACAGGACTTTTTCATCTTTTATATATTGAATAATTTTGATGAACATCATGATGCCCTTTCCTATACAAGTTAGAAATAGTAAATAAAAAATAATGAATATTCCGGAATGTTTTATGGGGGTATTGCAAATCGACTTTTTTCAACACCACCTATTATAAACCACTAAAAGTAAGTATGTCAAGAATTTAACAACTAAGGTAAAAAAATTGGGTCATTTCATATTGCAATTCACGAGGTAAAAAAAATTTTTAAACATACTTGACAAATAATAATTTGTTGGTTATAATAATGAAAGTTGTAAAAAAATAATAAAGTATGACCCATTAGCTCAGTCGGCAGAGCACCTGCCTTTTAAGCAGGGTGTCCGGCGTTCGAATCGCCGATGGGTCACCAAAAAATGCCCTTACGGGCAATGAAAAATGAAAAGTGAAGAATGAAAAATTAAAAATAGATACTACTAAGATATATGTGGGCATTTTTTGTATTTTTCATTCTTCACTTTTCATTAACTCAAATTTTTATATAAGCGACATATTTTTGTCCAACTTTTTCACAAAATAAAAAGCACAAGTCATGTAACGGCTTGTGCTTTTTATTTTGTGTTTTTTTACCTACTTTGTATTTGACGCAAACAAATTTTAAAAAAGGTTGCATTTTATGTGCGTTTCTGTTATTATTTTATTATGATGAAATAAAAGTGCATGGGAAAGGACAGTTTTTACCATGATGAAAATTATTATTGACGGTTTTGGCGGAGATTTCGCACCGCAAAAAGTTATAGAAGGAAGTAAATTAGCTCTTTCGGAATTTGACGACATTGAAATCATTGTCACAGGGAAAAAATCTGTTTTGCAAAAACAGGCACAGGAATTGCGAATGAATCCCAACCGAATTAAATTTGTTCATGCCGTTGATGTAATTGAAATGGACGATGACCCTATGGTAATTCGCAAAGAAAAATCGGATAGCTCCATGGCAGTAGGATTTGACCTTTTGAAAAAAAACGAGGGCGACGCTTTTGTCAGCGGAGGGAACACAGGTGCGTTAGCGATAGGTGCGACAATTTTAACAGGGCGTATAAAAGGAGTTTCGCGCGTTGCATTAGCTCCGATAATGCCGTCGGAAACAGGTTGTTTCATTCTTTTGGATGCAGGTGCAAATATCGAATGCCGTCCTGAAATGTTATTGCAATTCGGCATTATGGGGTCTATTTATATGCAAAAAATAATCGGAATAGAAAATCCGGCGGTAGGACTTGTAAATATAGGAACAGAAGACGGCAAAGGAACATCTTTGCAAATAGAAGCTAATAAACTTTTACAAGATGCTCCGATAAATTTTAAAGGAAACATTGAAGCGAGAGGAATCCCCCGCGGTGAATGTGAAGTAGTTGTCGCAGACGGTTTTACAGGGAATATTATACTTAAACTTGAAGAAGGCATGGGCGGATTTTTTAATGACACATTAAAATCTATGTTTACAAAGAGTTTAAAATCAAAATTTGCGGCAATGTTAATGATGGGGCAATTAAAAGAATTTAAAAAGAAAATGGATTATAAAGAATATGGCGGCGCACCTTTTTTAGGCTCTGCAAAGCCTGTAATAAAAGCACACGGAAGTTCAGACGAAAAAGCATTTTTCAACGCAATACGTCAAGCAAGATTATTTGTAAAACAAAATGTAATACAAGAAATTAAAAATAATCTTTAATATTTTTTCTTTATACTTTATTATTTTTTATTTTTTATAGATTGGATGTTTTCTATGATACAAAAAGAAAATTTAGTAATGCAATTTGAGGAAAAAACGGGATATGCTTTTAAAAACAAAGATTTGTTGTTTGAAGCGTTATGTCATTCTTCTTATGCAAATGAGTTTAAAATACGTAAAAATAACGAACGATTGGAATTTTTGGGAGACAGTGTTTTGTCTTTGATTGTCGCCACTTATCTTTATAAAAAATTCCCAAATGGTGTTGAGGGTGATTTGTCCAAAATACGCGCTTCTTTGGTTTGCGATAAAATTTTAGCAGAAAATGCAAAAGCAATAAATCTCGGTGAAATGGTTTTACTCGGAAAAGGCGAAGAATTATCGGGCGGACGTAAGCGTATAAGCATATTAGAAGACGCGTTCGAAGCTGTTATCGGCGCGATATATCTTGACGGCGGTTTTCCGCCTGTGCGTAAATTTGTGTTAAAATTTATACCCGATGATATTTCCGGTAAGCCCGATGCGGCTTTTGATTACAAAACTTCTTTGCAAGAACTCATACAAAGAAATCCCGATGAAAAAGCAAATTATATTTTGGTCGAAGAAAAAGGTCCTGCACACGACAAAGAATTTCGAGTTCAAGTTCATTACAATAAAAAAGTTTTAGGCGAAGGCAAAGGAAGAAGCAAAAAAACAGCAGAACAAATGGCAGCAAAAAAAGCACTGGAGAAAATTAAATAAAAAATTACAAATAAAAAATAATAAATATTTTCATGATTTGTGATTTTTTATTTGTAATTTGTAATTTATTATTTATTATTTATTATTTTTTCCAGCTTGTCTGGAAAAAAGGGGGGGTGTTATACTCTGATACTAAAATCTATGCAAATACAAGGATTCAAATCCTTTCCGGATAAAATTAAACTTGATTTTAACGATGGAATTACCGCAGTCGTCGGGCCAAACGGAAGCGGTAAAAGTAATATATTAGATGCAATCCGATGGGTTTTGGGGGAACAATCGTCCAAAAGTTTACGCGGCGACAAAATGGAAGATGTAATTTTTAAAGGCACGGATATTCGCAAAGCACAGGGTTTTGCCGCTGTTTCCTTAACTTTTGATAACAGCAAGGGGCATTTTTTTATCGACAGCGATGAATTTTCCGTTACCCGAAAATATTACCGCTCCGGAGAAAGTGAATATTCAATTAACGGAGATACTGTCCGCTTGAAAGACATAAACGAAGTTTTGATGGGAACAGGCATAGGACGTGACGGATATTCTGTTATAGGACAAGGGAAAATTGACGAAATAGTTTTAGTCAAACCGCGGCAAAGGCGAGAAATTTTTGATGAAGCGGCAGGTATTACAAAATTTCGCCACCGCAAAGAAGAAGCATTACAACAATTGCAAAAAGCCGAAGATAACCTTGTGCGGCTACATGATATACTAACCGTTTTGGAACAAAGAGTCGGTCCGTTAAAGCTGCAAAGCGAAAAAGCGGCAAAATATATTGAATTGGCAGAACAATGCAAAAACTTGGAAATATCCTTGTGGGTTCTTCAACTCGATAAATTTGTATTGGACATAAAAAGCAAGGACGATAATATTTTAATCAGCGAAAACGATTATAAAAATGTATCAGAGCAAATCGAAAATATTTCTGCACAAATAAATGAAGCCGCAGACTTGCGGCAAAAAGCGAATGTGGAAATGGACGATTTAAGACGTCAAAAAGCAACGGCGGAAGAAGAAATAAGCAACCGTGATAAAAACATTGCGGTAATGGAAAATGATATATTAAGAAATAATCAAGATATAGAACGTATTTATTCAGAAATTGACGTTGTAAAACTCACAGGAAAAGAAACTGACGAAAAAATATTAACATTAAAAGCAGAAATTGAAAATATAAATATTAAAATTGAAGATATAAGCACACAAATTGCTGAACAAGAAGAAAATTTATCAAATTTCAATACACAAAACAAAGATTTTAACGACAACCTTACAAAATTGAATAAAGAATTAAACGATTTGTTTTTAGAACAATCCCGTATTAATTCGCAAATAAACGCGGCGGAACAATCTGTCGAGCAAACAACAGAACAATTACAAATTTTAAACCGCGAATTATCGGCAAAAACTGAAATTTACAATAATGCAAAAAATGAATTAGAAGAAACAGAAACAGTCTTGCAAACACTCACCGAAAAAGGGGTTGAATTGCAAAATTACAAGCAAGGCTATGAATTAAAATTAAATTCCAAAAAATCAAAATTAGACGAACAAACGGCGGTTTTTAATAAACTGGAAATTACAGCAAGAGAGAAACAGCAACGCGCAAAAATTTTGCAAAATCTTGAAGATAATTTGGAAGGGTTTTATTCCGGGGTAAAAATGGTAATAAACGCCGCAAAAACTTTTACTCTAAGAGGCATATCGGGCACAATAGCACAGCATATAAATACAGAAAGCAAATATTCCGTCGCAATCGAAACGGCTCTGGGCGGCGCTGTTCAAAATATAATCACCGAAAACGAAGAAGCCGCAAAAAACGCCATACGTTTTTTAAAAGAAAAAAACGGCGGGCGTGTTACTTTCATGCCATTAAACGCCGTGACTCCGCGTTATTTGGATTATAAAGGATTAGAACAATCCGAAGGATATGTAGGAATCGCTGTTGATTTGGTCAAATATGACGGAAAAATGCAAAATGTCGCCCGCAATCTTTTGGGAAATATTGTTGTCGCAGAAGATTTGGATTGCGCTGTTAGCATAGCGAAAAAATACGGTTATAAATTTCGCGTAGTGAGTTTGGACGGTCAAACCGTAAATGCAGGTGGTTCTATGACAGGCGGAAGTCAAAATAAAAACACAGGAATGTTAAGCAGAAAAAGCGATATAGAAAAATTAAACTCTGAAGTAAAAACATTAACAGAACGTGCAGTAAAAGCAAAAGAACAGCTTTCTGCAACAAATATGGAAGTTGCGGAAATTACCGCTAATATAACCAATGCAGACAGCGAGTTAAGAGTGGCGTTTGAGGATAAAATAAAATTTGAAGGAGAGCAAAAACGCCTTGTTCATATAATAGAGCAAAGCCAAACCGATTTATCGTCAATCCAAACTCAAAAATCACACCACGAAACAAGAATAGAACAAACCGAAAAAGCATTGACAGAATATAAAAAGCAAATAACGCAGTGTGACGAAAACATAAAAATCAAAAACGCCGAATTAGAAAGCAAAACAGGCGACCAAAAGGAATTTGCCGCAAAACGCGAGGAAATTACAAACATAATACATAATCTAAATTTAACAAGAGCAGAATATAAAAAAGAAACTGAAAACAATCAAAATTCAATTTCTTTATTGACAGAAAGCAAAGACGATTCTACTATTAAAATTAATGCTTTAAATGAACAAATTGTTAAAATCAAAGAAGATAATATTAAAATCGAACAGGATAAATCTTCCTTGAGCGGTGATAATACAGGGGAAAATAACAAAATCGAACTGATTAATTCACAAATAGACGAACTTATGAAAAAGCGTGACAGCTTGGAATCCGATTCATTAAAATTGCGTGGTAACGAACAAGAATGGAATCGGCAAAAAGAAGAAAATGTCCGTGAATTGACAAGATTAAGGGAACAAAAAGTTCAAGTAGAAAAAGACAGAGAAAATTTATTAAGCAAGATGTGGGATGAATATAAACTCACAAAAAATGAAGCCGTTATGGCGGCAAAACCTTTAGAAAATCCACGGGAATCAGAAAGAGAATTAAACAGCATAAAATCAAAAATAAAATCCCTGGGTTCAATAAATGTTGATGCGATTGATGAATATAAATTAGTAAATGCGGAATATTTGCATTATAAGCAACAAATTGAAGATATAGAAGTTTCCAAACAAGAAACAAACAAATTAATAAATGACTTAAACGGCGACATGACAAAAATGTTTAACAAAAGTTTTACAGAAATAAAAGAATGGTTTTCAAAGCTATTTGTTGAGCTTTTTGGCGGCGGTAATGCACAGTTGCTTTTAACAGAACCGGACAATGTTCTCGAAAGCGGCATAGAAATACAAGCGAAACCCCCCGGGGAAAAAGTAGACACTCTTTCGTTATTATCAGGCGGACAAAAGGCGTTAATTGCTATTTCAGTGTATTTTTCTTTATTACACGTAAGACCCAGTCCTTTTTGCATACTCGATGAAATTGACGCCGCACTCGATGATGTAAATGTTACCAGATATGCCGCGTTTTTACGTAAGATGAGCGGAAATACACAATTTATAACAATAACCCACCGTCATGGCACAATGGAAGAAGCCGACATATTATACGGCGTAACCATGCAGGAAAAAGGCGTATCAAAATTATTAAAACTGCATATTTCAGAAATAAACAATATGTAGGTAATTGCGAAATTCGCAATTACAGTGATCAGTGGTCAGTGACCAGAGATCAAATTTCAAAATATATGGTTTTTGCACATCGTCTTTTCAGACACCCCGCAAACAGACTATTTTTCCGTACCGTAAACTGTGAGGAAATCTGAAGGACTTAACACTTTTGGATATTCCATGTCCAGTTGTTTGAAATGTTTGTCTCCGCTGATGATAATATCAACTCCATGCAAAATAGCGGCATTCAAAATCGGTGCATCTTTAGGGTCGGCAATCAACATTTCTGCTGAAATCGGTGCAGTTACCAATGTAAAAGACAATTTTGCCAACAATGCGTCAACATCTGGTAATTTATTCGGAAATTTCGCTTTAGTAACTCGATGAAGTTCTGCAATGTTGTAATCTGTTAAAATCAATTCATAGTTATCTGCTGCTTCTATTAGTACAACTGCAGGTTTTGAGTTTGAATACAATAATGCAGAAATTAAAATGTTTGTATCAACAAGTATTTTCACCCTTATTCCGCCTTTCCGTATCGCACTTCATAAACCCAAGATTGAATATCTTCTTCTGTTGGGTTTCCCATTTCTTCCGCAATACCGGAAAAAGCCTTTTGGGCTTCTTGTAATGCAAGTAAGGACGAATTATTTACAACAACTTCTCCGCTGTCTTTTTGCACAAACAAGACTTTATCTCCTTCTTTTAACTTTAAAATCCGGCGTATTTCCACCGGTACGGTAATTTGTCCGTTTGCAGATACTCTCGCTAAATTCATTTTACACACTCCAATTTCAAGAAATTATTAGGCAACCTTTGGATAATTATATTATATCCGAAAAAAGAAAATCTGTAAACACATTTCAAAAATAAAATTTATATGCAAAAACCCTGCACAAATATTTATTATTTTTAATTTATTATTTTTTATTTGTTATTTATTATTTCCAGCCTGTCTGGGAAAGGAGCTTATATAAACATGGGATTATTTTCTAAAATAAAACAAGGTTTGACCAAAACGAGGAACAGTGTTGTCAAACAAATCGAACTTATGGTAAATTCTTTTACGAAAATAGATGAAGAATTGTTTGAAGAATTGGAAGAATTGCTTATTCTTGCAGATGTGGGAGCGGCGGCTTCAGCGAAAATATGCGAAATGTTAAGAAGTAAAATAAAAGAATCTGGAACAACTGACCCTGCAATGGTAAAAGGATTGTTAAAAGAAATTATCGTTGAAATCTTGGGTGAACAAGGCGAACTTGATTTTTCACAAAAGCCTGTTATTATTCTTATAATCGGTGTAAACGGTGTGGGGAAAACAACTACTATCGGCAAAATGGCACATTCATTAAAAAACGAAGGCAAAAAGGTTGTTGTAGCCGCCGGTGATACTTTCAGAGCGGCGGCAATCGAACAACTTGAAATATGGACAGAACGCGCCAATGCCTCTTTGGTAAAACATACCGAAGGAGCAGACCCTGCGGCGGTAATTTTCGACGGAGTTATGTCGGCGAAAGCAAAAAAAGCAGATGTGCTTATTTGTGATACGGCAGGACGTCTTCATAACAAGCAAAATCTAATGAAAGAACTCAATAAGATAGTAGGTGTAATTGACCGTGAAGCAAGTGAATGTCCGCGTGAAGTATTGCTCGTGATTGATGCCGCAACAGGGCAAAACGGTGTAAATCAAGCAAGAGAATTTAAGCAAACAGCAAACATAACAGGAATAGTATTAACAAAATTGGACGGCACGGCAAAAGGCGGTGTGGTAATTTCAATAAAAGAACAATTGGGATTACCAATCAAATATATAGGTGTAGGGGAACAAATAGACGATTTACAGCCTTTTGACCCAACACAATTCGCAGATGCGTTATTTGAATAAAATTATATTGTGTATATCCACCCGCTTTAGGCGGGTGGATATACACGCAAATTATTTGTATTGTAGGGGAGAACTCCGTTCGCCCGCCGAACGAACAAAACAATTTCCGTCGCCGAACGAACAAAACAATTTCCGTTTTGAAAGGTATAAATAAACATGAAAAAGATATTAGCGGCTACGCAAAATAAAAATAAATTGATTGAATTTAAGCGGATTTTACAGCCTTTAGGTTATGAAGTTATTTCGCAAGCTGATGTTAATCTAAATATTGATGTGGAAGAAACCGGAAAAACATTCGAAGAAAACGCTTATTTAAAAGCGTCTGCTTTACATAAAGCGTCAAAACTTGCGGTAGTTGCGGACGACAGCGGACTTGAGGTAGATTATCTTGATAAAGCTCCGGGGGTTTATTCCGCAAGATTTTGCGGTGAAAATACACCATATGCGGAAAAAAACGATATTATAATAAAAAAACTTGAAAATGTACCCGATGAAAAAAGAACAGCGAGATTTGTTTGTGTCATATGTTTTATTGACGAGAACGGAAAAGTTTTACAAATAAAAGAAACTTGCGAGGGTAAAATAGCATATGAACAAAAAGGCGATAACGGTTTTGGTTATGACCCCATATTTTTATATGGCGATAAAACAACAGCAGAACTTGACGCAAAGCAAAAAGACGAAATTTCCCACCGAGGAAAAGCATTAAGAAAACTATTAAAACAAATAAAAAATAAGAAATAAGAAATAAAAAATATCTACGTTGTAATCGCTTGCGGTGAGTGAAGTGTAGATGCGAAAACTTATATACATACCCGCCGACGGCGGGTATGTATATAAAAAACAGGTGTTTTATGAAAAATATAGCGATTTTTGGCGGAAGTTTTAACCCTGTGCATATAGGGCATATGTATATAGTAAAACAAGTTGAAAGGTTAAGGCAACCTCCGAAAACCTCATTTGCGAATCTTGACGGCAAAAATTCCGCCACTTGTCGTCATTCGTCGTTTAAATATGTCGAATATTCGCACTCCTCATTCCTAAATTGTCGGAATTTTTGCCGCCAATCTTCACAAAGCAGGTTTCCGGAGGTCGCCTTAAATTATATTGATAAAATATTAATTATTCCGTCGAATATTCCGCCGCATAAAACTTGCGATAATTTCGCCTCATCAGAGCATCGTTATAATATGTTAAAACTTGCGTTTTATGATTTTCCGTCGGTGGAAATTTGTGACATAGAATTAAAACAAAGTGGTGCAAATTACACGATAAACACCTTGAACGCGTTAAAAAACGAATATCAAGACGATAAATTACATCTTGTTATCGGCACAGATATGTTGCTGTCATTTCATTTGTGGCATAAATATTTGGAAATATTACAGCTTGCGGACATTATATGTATAGCACGCGGAACAAATTCAAATAATGGTAACAGGCTGTTTCCTGAGACTACACCATCGCGGCACAGGTCTCCGGAAATCTCCTATATACAAAAAGCAAAAGAATTTAAAAATGTGACAATATTAGATGTGCCGAAAATTGATGTTTCATCTACAGAAATCCGCGAAAAAATAAAATTAGGTGTTGATGTAAAAGACAAACTGGACTTTAAAGTGCATGAATATATTTTTGATAATAATTTGTATGTGTAAATTTTACAAAATGTTAAAATTGTATTCATTATTGTATAGTGAATTCATTTTATAATGATGGAAAAAGATACCCTAAAAATGAATTCACATTCGGTATTTTCACTTATTGGATAAGACCATTTTTAAGTGAAAATACTATATGTCGAAAAAGGTTGCATTAAATATAAAGATGTGTTATAGTAAATTATACTTTCGTTATTTATTTTATGTTATAATGCAATTATATGCTAACTTCTTGACAAAACGCACCATATAGGTTATTATATTATTAAATCATAACCTGTTTGTTGATGAGGATGTATTATATATGGCACAAACAACATTTAGTGTTCGTATGGATGCAGATGTAAAAAAGCAATTTGATGATTTTTGCAATAAAGTTGGTATGAATACTACTACTGCATTCAATATGTTCGCACGAGCAGTTTTGCGTGAAAAACGCTTGCCTTTTGATGTTGCAATAAATAGTGACCCATTTTACAGTGAAAACAACATTGCTCATCTTCGCCGCGGTATTATTGCTCTTAATGCAGGAAAAGGTATTGAAAATGACATTATTGAGGTATCAGAATGAAAATTATATGGTTTGAAGAAGCATGGGCCGATTATATTTATTGGCAATCACAAGATAAAAAAACTATTAAACGCATAAATCAACTTGTCTAAGACACGCAACGAAATGGTTATTTAGGTATTGGCAAACCAGAACCGTTAAAAGGAGAATTTAACGGATTTTGGGGTAAAAGAATTGATGAAACCAATCGTTTGGTATATCGAATTAAAAACGAAGTTCTTGAAATTTTATCATGTAAAGGACATTATGATAAATAAAACGTTGATGATTTATCTTTTTCATGGAAAGGAATGTAAATATTTGTGAACGATAATCGTAATATAAAACACTGTGTACCGTCAAATAATCCGAAAAAATCATTTGACGGCTCAGAACAAGATAATATAAATAAACCCAAAAAGAAAAAAAGGGTCAAAGATATTATTTTGATTGCGGTGTCTTTAATTATAGTTACAATTTCTTTGGTTTCGTCGGGTTTTGTGGGAGTACAGCAGTTTTATGAAAATCCCATTTTTGAAGACCCCGATGTTTCCTTGCCCGAAAATCCTTATTTTGACGAAAAAGTCACTACATTTTTGATTTTAGGTATAGACTATGAACCGGGAACAACGAGAGCACATCTCACTGATGTAAATATGCTGATGTGTCTTGATAATGAAAAAAAGACCATGAGTTTTTTGCAAATACAACGCGATTCTTATGTAGGCGACCTTGCTTTGTCCGGGAAATTTAACGCTATTTACGGAGCAGGAACTAAAGCTACAGGAGTTGGCGGAGTCGCCGCCGCTATCGAAGAAATGTTTAAAATAAACATTGATTATTACATTACCATGAATATGAAAGGATTCCGTGAAATAGTAGACGCAATGGGCGGAATAGAACTTGAAGTGCCGAGAACTGTAAGTTACGGCGGCTATACAATCCAAGCAGGTAAACAAACCCTTACCGGAAAACAAGCAGAAATTTTTGTACGTGTACGAAA
>Ga0099364_10003013_pt1 | contig 26516 bp, 27 predicted proteins | sample TergutTh196P3_FD_73070 | JGI IMG/M metagenome (GOLD analysis project Ga0099364, IMG submission 73070) | Microcerotermes parvus P3 segment gut microbial communities from Pointe-Noire, Republic of the Congo - Th196 P3 | ecosystem: Host-associated > Arthropoda: Insects > Digestive system > Gut ...
ACCTGCCCTGGCCGTGGAACAGACCCGCCTTCCACTCCCCCTCATAGACCGGCTTGCCATTCGCGCCGGCGTATGTTCCCTGTCCTTCCGCAAGACCCAGCAAAAACCCGCCGGTATAGGACTCCCCGGTGGAGAAGAGAAACCTGCCCTCACCGGTCTGTCCGCGCTCGCCGAGGCCGCCGCGATATTCCCAGCCCTTGCGCGAAAGGATGTCAGCCACATTTTCCGCCGTAACCGTGACGGAGCTCTCCTCGTCCAGCCAGATCACGCCGTCGCCGGAGGGCTCCCCGGCGGCAAAAACGCCCTCATAGCGCCAGCCCTCGGGGGAGGTATAGATCCCCGCCCCGCCAAAGCGCCCGGCCATAAAACCGCCGGCATAATGCCCGCCGTCCTCATAGAAAATCTCGCCCTCGCCGTCGAAGAGCCCGTTGCGCAGGGTGCCGGTGAAGCTGAAATCCGAACCGCAGGCCAGCGCCTCCGCCGGCTGCAGCCGGTCGCCGCCGATTACGCCCAGCGCATAGCAGGCCAGCGCCGCGACAGCCGCCGCGGCAGAGCCATAAAGCGTCACATGAAGCCATCGTTTCAATCGCGTGCGCCTCCACAAACAAAATTTGAATCGCTCTATTGCCCCAGCGGCAGCACGGCGTCGTTGTCCGGCAGGCCGGGGTCGTGCAGCAGCGACATCACAAAGCCCCGCAGGCTCTCGAAGGGCAGCTCCACTTTTTTGAGAACCGGCTTCGCCAGCGTTTCGAGCCTGCCCGTAAGAGCATACACCGCCGCGCCCATATCTGTCTCAATAGAGTAGGGCTCGTCGCCCTTGTATATGTTGCGCACAATCTCCATGATCAGGTCTTTCACCCGGGTTTTGCGTACGCTTTTCGGCACCTTTCGTATGCAGAAGAGCATCCGCCCCGCCCCGCCCAGGGTCAGGCGGTAGAGGAATTTACCGCCCAGGCTGATGAGAAGCTTTTTCTTCATCAAGCTATCCTTGTCCACGCTGAATTCGCCGCTGAGAATATCCAGGCAGCGCCCGATATCCGAATTGGCGGCCTCGAAGATGCTGTTCAGCATGCGGTCGAAGCTGTCCTTCAGGTATTGGCTCACGCTCTTGCCTTGCAGGTCCCAGTCGAAGCCCTCAATGGAGCTCGTGGTGATGGTCATGCTCTCACCGTCGATCACGACGCCGCGAATGGGCGCGTCGTAGCCCACGGCCGCCCCCGTGTTGATGTCGTAGAGGCGGTTCCCGGCCGGCGTGTCCATGTACGCGATATTTTGCATATGCGTGTGCCCGGTGAAGACAAAGCGCAGCCCGGCGTCCGCCAGGCGCTCGCGGAAGAGCTCGCTTCTGCCGAAGGTGTCGCTGGCCAGAAGGGGATAAATCGGCGAGGGCGGCAGCACGGGATAGTGGTGCATGGCAAAAATCATCTCGCCGGCGGCCCCGGCCTTGCGAATCTCCGCCTCGGCCCATTCATAAAGACCCGTGATGTCCCGGTCATTTTCGTCGCCGTCTGTGTTCAGGGCCAGCAGGCGGTACCCCGGCGCCAGCTGGGCCACATAGGACAGCGGATCCGGCTCGTAGCGCGAAATCGCCCGCTCAAAGCCAAATTCTTTATAGAGCTCGTATAACTCCGGGCGGTACAGCATATTCGGGCGGCGCTCCTCCTCCGCCGGAAAGCGGTAGCCGTGGTAATCGTGGGAGGCGGTGAGGACAAACACCCGCTTGCCGCCCGCGGCCAGCCGCCGCAGCTTGGGGAGAAGCCCGTCGGAATTCACGCGATCGCCGCCGGTGCAAAGATCCCCCGGGATGAGGACGATGTCGGTATCGTCATGGGCCAGCAGCCAGTCGAAGATGGCGTCGATGACCGCGCCGCTCTCGTTGACGGTGGTCTGGTCCAGGTGATCCGACCATCCAAGCTTTTCAAGGTTGTAGTAATGCGTATCGGAAACCAGATGAAATTTTAGATTTTGATTTGGCTTTGGCTTTTGATTTTGCATAAGTACGGCACTCCCTTTTCTATATGATTTGTGGCGGTTACTTCGTCAATCGCGCCCCGATCCGGTAGCCGACGCGCAGCGGCAGGGGCTCCAGCCGCCGGCTTACCGCCCGCAGGGACTGCGCGACCGCGATCCGCTGCGGACACTTCTTTTCGCACAGGCCGCATTGAACGCAGTTGCGGGCGGAGGCGTTGTTCCCCGGAAGCCCGACGGCGCCGGTGGCCATGACATACTGCTTCACGCCCTCCGGGAAATGGATGGCGTAAGAAGCGTTGTAGGCCGCGAAGCAGCCTGGAATGTTGACCTTTTTGGGGCAGGGCATGCAATAGTTGCAGCCCGTGCAGGGCACCCGGTAGCTCTCGCGGAAAACCGCCGCCACCCGCTCGAAGAGCTCGGCCTCCCGCGCGCCGAAGCGACCCGGCAGGGCGTTTTCCGCGGCCTGGATGTTTTCGTCCAGCTGCGCCATGCTGCTCATCCCCGAAAGCACCAGGCTGACCTCCGGCTGATCCCACAGCCAGCGCAGTGCCCACACGGCGGGGGAATCTCCGCCCCCGGCCTCCTGGAACAGCTTCAACGCCCTGGCCGGCAGCCCGGACGCCAGCTTGCCGCCCAGCAGGGGCTCCATCACAAAGACGGGCAGGCCCATGGCGTGCGCCCTGCGCAGGCCCGCGCGCCCGGCCTGGTTGTTCTCGTCCATATAGTTATATTGCATCAGCGTGAATTCCCAGGGATAGGCCTCCAGCAGCTCAAGGAAGCCGTTTTGCGCGCCATGGAAGGAAAAGCCGATTTGACGGATCTGCCCGGCGGCTTTTTTCTCCGCGATCCAGCGCTCAATGCCCATGGGGCGCAGGCGCTCCCAGTCCGCGGCGCAGCCCAGGTTGTGGATCAGATAGTAGTCAATATAGTCTGTCCGCAGCCGCTCGAGCTGTATGTTGAAGAATTTGTCGAAATCCTCATATGCCCTGCATTTGCCGTGGGGCAGCTTGGTGGCCAGCAGAACCTTTTCCCGCAGACCGTTTTTCTCAAGGATCTTCCCCACGGCCTGCTCGCTCCCGGAATAGATATAGGCGGTATCCAGATAGTTCACGCCCCGCTCAATGGCCGACAGCAGCATTTTTTCGGTTTTTTCCATGTCGATCCGCGTGTTCTTCCCCCGGGGAAAGCGCATGCAGCCAAGACCCAGCACGGGGAGCGACTGGCCTGATTTGGGGTCCGTTCTGTATTGCATGATGACTCCTCCGATTCCTGTGATATCATTCAAAATTCAGTATGACATTATTATAACACAGATTGCGGGAAATGCAAGGACATTAGCAATGAACATTGAACAATTAACAATGAATAATGAACAATGAACAATTAGGCCGGCCTATCTGCGAACGTTTTCCAGCAATGACGCATTTAATGGAATAGACAACGAGAACAGGAGGCGCGCGCCATGCTGTCGCCGCTGATATACGCCAACACGATGATCCAGAGGGCGCTGGAAACCGGGAGCCCGCTCAGCCCGCTGAAGCTGCAAAAGCTCCTTTATCTTACTTATGCCCGTTATCTTTATCTCTACGATGAGCCGCTGTTCCATGAGCATTTTGAACGGTGGAGGTACGGCCCGGTGGTTTCGGTGGTCTACGACGCCTTCCGGCGCTACAAAAACGATTCCATCGACGACTTTCTTTATGATCATCAGGGAAGGGTGGCTGTCGTCGACCGCGGCGACCGCGGCTTTTATCGCTGCTTCAACGAGGTTTGGGAGCGCTTTGGGCGATGCGAGGGGGTTCAGCTTTCCGCGATCACGCACAACCAGGGCACCGCGTGGAGCAAGGTAAGCGAGGCGTTTTTGAGATTGGAGGATATCCGGGAAGATGGACGACGGCTATTCGCCGAATGAGTCGCTCAGCGCGAAGGAGGACGACCTCTTCAAAACCAGCCCCAGCACAGAGTTTCTTTCGGCGGTGCAGGTCAACCGCAGAAAAGACCCGGTCTTCCTCACCAAGGAGGAGCTGGACAGCTTTGGCAAGAAAAAGGACATTGAGGACAAAGAAAAGAGCAGAAAGCTGGCCCGTCAGCTGGTGCGGATGCTGATCGCGGGGCTTTCGGCGCTGCTGCTTTGCAGCGCGGGCGCGGGCATCTTCAGCTCCAGGGACACCAACGAGCTGACCGACAAGGTTTTTCAGATCCTTCAGGCCGCGCTGTTCACCCTGCTGGGCTACCTTTTCGGGGAAAAAAGCGGAAAGCAGGAGTAACCCTTGCTAATCGGATAGAGAGGAAAAAACGCTCTTGCAAAAGCCGTCGAATGGTGATACAATAGACCAGCGCCCGCAGCAGCGGATGCGCCGCAGAATTTGATTGAAACGGGGAATCCGTAGTTGCAGGTTGTGGGTAAGATAGATAGGGAGATTTACATGGTGGTTACGCCGGAGATAACAACGGACGAGCTTATCATCACAGATGAGCGGATTATTCACATCAAAGAAAGTCATCCCGGCGATTACGAGCTTCTTGCTCCCCACCTGCAGTACATGACTGCTGAGCCAGACTTCATTCTTGTTTCATCCAGACCAAACACAGCTGTGATTCTGAAAAATATAGATGGCGTGTTGGGTAAGCTCGTTTTGCGGCTGCGTGTACCGGAAGACCCTGAAGACTACAAAAATTCAATCATTACAGGCATGGTAATAGATGAGCAATCTTGGAAGCGATTGACAAAACCCAAAAAAACGCTTTACAAACGCGAATAAATCTGTTATAATGAAGATACGATAAGGATACGGGCGGTTGAGGTGGTAGATTTCGTAGGGACCACACGCCGATGGCACGACAAGGGGGAAACCTCTGAGTAGATGCAGGAGAATCCTACGCCTGCCAACCGCCCGCCTTTTCGTTAATTGAATAAACCGCCGCCTGCTCGCAGGCGGCAAAATTATACCCTTTTTCGCCTTGAAAGTCGGCCGGTACTGTGTTATAATATCTCAGGCAGAGCACAGAAATCCAGACAGACATTCAGACAGACATTCAGAAGGGAGTATTATTATGCTCAATCCAGCCCTCTATTCCGCGATATTTCAACGCAAATCCGTGCGCCAATATGCCCCCGAGCCGCTCAGCGAGGAGCAGGCGGCGCGGGTCGAACAGACGATGGGGGAGCTCGTGCCGCTGCTGCCGGAGCTGCCATACTTTCTTGAGCTGGGCACGGGAAAGGACGGCGTCGCCCGGGTCTATGGCTATTGCGGAAACACGCCGCAGGCCCGCGCCAATTTGGGCTTCGCGCTGCAGCAGCTGGATCTGGCGCTGCACCTGCAGGGCCTGGGCCGGCTGTGGTACGGCTTTGGCCGCGAGCCCAAAGACGTCAATCCCCCGCCGGGGATGAAATACGCCATCTGCCTGAAGCTCGGCAACGCGGCGGAGGAGATCGGGCGGGCGGGCCCGGAGGAGTTCAACCGCAAGGCCATTGCCGACATCACCGCGGACGCCGGGCTGCAGGCCCTCTTTGAGCCGGTGCGCCTGGCCCCGAGCGCGATGAACTACCAGCCCTGGTATTTCACCCGCGAGGGCGGCAGGCTTGACGTATTCTGCAAAAACCCCGTTCCCGTTCTGAAGCTTCTTGGCACCGGGTCCATGAACCAGGTGGATATCGGCATCGGGCTGTGCCACGCCGTGCTGGCGCTGGAACACGCGGGATATACCCTGAACAGCGCTGAGACCGCACCAGTGGACCCGCCAAAGGGGTATTACTATATGCTCACGCTCCGCAGCTCAATGACATAACACCGAAGGGGAAATCGCTTGTACGATCCATACGACGCCTACGAAGAAGAACAGCTGGACGAGCTGCGCGGAATCGCCGAAAGCCTCAGCCACCGCAACGAGGAAAGCGGCTTCACCGTGCTGGAGCTCAGCAGCGGCGGCGAGCTCGTCACCGCCGTGGGCGTGCTGCCCCATGTCTCCCCGGGGGAGGAGCTGCTTCTGCGGGGCAGGTGGGGCTTTCACCCGGTCTATGGGCGGCAGTTCAGCGCCGCGTTCTGCCAGAGGAGCATGCCCACCACCCAGGGCGAGGTGCTCAAATATCTTTCCTCCGGGGTCATACGCGGCATCGGGCCGGCCACGGCCATGCGCGTGGTGGAGGCCTTCGGGGAAGAAACCCTCGCCGTGCTGGAGAACAACCCCAAGCGCCTGGCCACCATCCGTGGGATTTCGGCGGAAAAGGCCGAACAGATCAGCGAGGAATTCCGCAAGCAGGCCTCCCTGCGGGAGGTGATGCTCTCCCTGGAGCGCTTTGGCATGACCACCGCCGAGTGCCTGCGGGCGCATAAAGCCTTCGGCTCCCGGGCGCCGGAGCTGATCCGGCGGAATCCCTATGTGCTGTGCGACAGCGATCTGGGTATGGGCTTCGAGCGCGCGGACCACATCGCCCGCGCCATGCCGGAGGCCCCGCCGCCCGGGCTTCGCGCCGGGGCGGGCGTGCTGCACGTGATGCGCCACAACGGCGCCCAGGGCCACACCTGTGTGCCCCGGGAAAAGCTCGCCGCCCCCTGCGCGCGGCTTTTGCGCGTGCCGGAGGCGGAGATCGAAGCGGCCATCGAAACGCTGCTGGAGGAGCGCAGGCTCCTGACGGACACGCTTTGGGGCCGCGAATTCCTCTTTCTGCCCTGGCTCCACGCCGCGGAAAGCAACGCCGCCCGGCGGGTTGATTTTCTGCTGCGCTTCCCGCCGGCGGCCACGAAGCTTTCGGGGGAGCTGGAGGATATCATTGCCCGCATGGAGGACGCCCACGGCATCCACTACGAGGAAAAGCAGCGTCTGGCCATGCGCACGGCCATGGAGCGGGGCCTGCTGATTCTCACCGGCGGGCCGGGCACGGGAAAAACAACGACCCTGAAGGGCATTTTGGAGCTTTTCCGGAAGGCGGGGCTCAAGGTGGCCCTGGCCGCCCCCACGGGCCGCGCCGCCAAGCGCATGCAGGAGCTCACCGGGGCCAACGCCAAGACCATCCACCGCCTGCTGGAGGTGGAGTGGGGCGAAAACGACCGGCAGAATTTCGCCCGCAACCAGCGCAATCCCCTGGATGCCGGCGCCGTGATCATCGACGAGATCTCCATGGTGGATATCCCGCTGTTTTCCTCCCTGCTGGACGCGCTGCCGCTGGGCTGCCGCCTGGTGCTGGTGGGGGACGCCGACCAGCTGCCCCCCGTGGGCCCCGGCTGCGTTTTGCGCGATCTCCTGCGGGCCGAATCCCTGCCCTGCGTGCGGCTGGACAAGATCTTCCGCCAGGCCATGGAAAGCCTGATTGTCACAAACTCCCACCGCATTGTGCGCGGGGAATACCCCGAACTGGACCACAAGGACAGGGACTTCTTTTTTCTTGAAAGCCCCAGCGCCGCGCAGGCCGCGCGGACCATCGCGCAGCTGTGCTCCCAGCGCCTGCCCAGGGCCTACGATTATGACGCTCTGGAGGACATCCAGGTGCTGTGCCCCTCCCGCAAGGGTGAGTGCGGCACCGGGCGGCTCAACGAGATTTTGCAGGACTGCCTCAATCCCAGGCAGCAGGGCTCCGGCGCCCCCCGAAGGGAAACCAAGCTGGGCCGCAGAACCTTTCGCGAGGGCGATAAGGTGATGCAGACCAAGAACAACTACGACCTCAGCTGGAAGCGCCCCAACGAAAGCGAGCGGGGCACGGGGATTTATAACGGCGACATCGGCTTTATCGAACGAATTATGCCGGTTGAGGGCGTTCTGAAAATCCGTTTTGACGACGACCGCCTGGCGGATTACCCCTTCGAGGCCGCGGACGAGCTGGAGCACGCCTTCGCCGTGACCGTGCACAAGAGCCAGGGCAGCGAGTTCCCGGCGGTGGTCATGCCCGTGGTCGGCCTGATCGACCTGCTGGCCTATCGCAATCTCTTGTATACCGCCGTCACGCGGGCACGCAGGCTGCTCATTCTGGTGGGCAGCAGGGCAGAGCTCTGCCGCATGGTGGACAACCACCGCAAAATACGCAGATTCTCCGCGCTGGCGGGGTTTTTGGAGCAATTAACAATGAACAATGAACAATTAACAATTAGGCCGGGCTCTGCGACGCATGAGCAATAGCGGCGTCTGAATCGGCCATTGGCCGGTCCCGAGTAGGGCGAGGCAGTGCCAATATCGAATTAACAATTAACAATGAACAATGAACAATTGAGCCGGGCTCTGCGACGCATGAGCAATAGCGGCGTCTGAATCGGCCATTGGCCGGTCCCGAGTAGGGCGAGGCAGTGCCGAGCCGTGGCAAACATCAAAGCATCAATTATCTATAAGGCAAACATCAAAGCATCAATTATCTATAAGGCAAACATCGAAGCATCAATTATCTATAAGGCAAACATCAAAGCATCCATTATCTATAAGGCCAATATCAAATGAGCAATGAACAATTGGACCGGTTTGCAGAGACCGGCCCAATTGTTCATTGTTCATTGTTAATTGTTAATTCGATATTGGCCACGGCTCGGCACTGCCTCGCCCTACTCGGGACCGGCCAATGGCCGATTCAGACGCCGCTATTGCTCATGCGTCGCAGAGACCGGCCCAATTGTTAATTATTCATTGTTAATTGTTAATTGCTACGCCCTTCCGCCCAGGCCCGCAGCGCGATTCGGTCTATTTTGATGTTGTGCCTGATGTCCACCGGAAACGTTTTTTTCAAATAGAATTTTTCGATCGGGCGGGTGTGCTCGTGTTTGTCCCTGATTTCATGGAGCTCTTTTAAAAACGCCTCTGTCATTTTTGTGCCCCCGTCGTTTCTTTCGATCACAAGGGAGGGAATCACGCTTCCTCCCACCGAGGGGCCTATCAGCGCGCATCTTTTAATCCCGGGGTGGCGGTTGAATACCGCCTCGCAGGGAATCGGGTACATTCTCGCGCCGGGAATATCCACCACATGAGCCTTTCTTCCATAGAACCAGATGCGCCCCTCCTCGTCGATTCTGCCGACATCCCCGATGATATGCCACATTTTTCCGTCTTTAAAGAGCTTGCTTTCCCTCGTCGCTTTTTCGTTGTTGTAGTATTCCCGGGTAACGACATCGCCCGAAACGACGATCTCGTCGGAATTTATAATGCCGGCCTCCACCGTATCGACTGTTTTTCCCACACAGGTTCCCGCGCCGGCGTCGGTCTCTTTCGCCGTGTGTTTGAGAATATAATCCCCCGATATGTTGGAAACGGGAAGGCTTTCCGTTGCCCCATAAGGGCTGTAGGTGGTTCCGTTGGGCAAAATCGCCCGCCATTTTTCGTGCGTGGCCACCTGCACGGGCGCGCCGAACATAACGAGGGACTTCACCCGGGGAAGGGTGATGCCCCGGGCCAGGCAGTACTCGGCCGTTCTCATCCAAAAAGCGGGGGAGCCGGAGACAAAGCTCGCTCCGCTTTCCGTGATTTCCCGCACCAGGGTTTCCGGCTTCGCCCGGGCGGCCTTTGACATATCCACGGACGGAAAATAAGAGCTCATCCCGAGCCCCAGCGAAAAGAAGGTGAACAGGAAAAAACAGGCGTAGCCAATATCGTCGGGCGTTAGGGAAAACATTTTTTGCAGCAGTGCTGTCTGCGCTGTGAATATCTTATGGGTGTACACAACCCCCTTGGGCGTTCCGGTTCCCCCCGAGGTAAAAAGAATCGCCGCCGGCTCATCCACCCCCATATCGCGGGCTGTGAATGCGCCCGGCTCGCCGCTGGATTTTTCCATGAGCGTTTCGCTTTTCAGCTTTATCCGGGCTGTCCGGAAGCTTTTGCGGAAAAGCGCCGATAATACAAAGGCCTTGGAAATCCCGATAACGGCCTGGGGAGACACCTCCTCAATCGCCTTTAACAAATTCTTTACGCCCATGCCGGGGTCGATGACAACGGGAACGGCGCCCATTTTAAAAAGGCCGAACATGGTGGCTGTGAGCTCCGCCGAGGGGAGGATAAACACCAGCACCCGGTCCCCGCTGGAGATCCCTTTTTTTGCGAAATAGTTCGCGAAGCGATTGACGGTTTCGTCCAATTGCTGAAAGGTCGTTTTTTTTCCGTTGCAGATGATCGCCGCTTTGCCGGGCAGCGCTTTTGCCTGGTCTTCCAACAGGGTCGCTACGTTCATTCGAAAAATCTCCCGTTCTAATCCCCCTCCGGCCAGGTCGTGGCCGTTGTGTAGTGGTAGGCCTTCGATTCCGTTTCCGGCGGGGGCTGTGTGGCCGGCTCGGTCTGGGTCTCGCTTGCCGGCGGCTCTGGCTGGGACTGCTCCCAGGGCATGGGGATATGCGCCTGCGTGCCCTGCGTGGCCTCCGTCGTCGTCTCCGGCGGGCCCGGGGGCGGCGCCTGGCTCTGCGGGGGATTCTGCTGCTGCCAGTTATCCGGGCCATAGGCATAGGGCGGCAGGGTTGGGACGGTGATCGTTTCCGTGGTTTTGATCACGGTGCTGTATCCCGAAAGCGGCGCGAGGGATTGCTCCAGGAAGGAGTAGTCGATCACCCTGGTGCGCTCCTCCTCCTGGATTTTACGCAGCACGCTCATTCTGACCCATATGGCGGCGCCGATGATCGCGGCGGCCACGGCAGTGATGGCGGCGCTGCGCAGAATCATACGGAGGTTGAGCCGCGCGCGGGCCCCCTCCTCGTCGGGCTCGATTTCCTCCTCCCTGTAGGGCATGGCGCTTTCGCCCGCCGCCCTTTTCGGGGACGGCGCGGGCAGCGCCCCATGAATCTCGCCCCAAAGGGCCTCAAGGGTGTCGTCGTTGAGCCTGGTATTGGTTTTGAGCCTGCGCAGGGGCCGCAGCAGCATGCCCGCCGCGGCAAGCGTGGAGTGCTCCGCCTCATCGCCGAAGGCCCCGGCCGCCCGGAGGCGCTGATAAGCCGTCTCCGAAAGCCGCCACAGCTGGGCCGCCGCGTAGGTCTCGCGCGTGCGCAGCTGCCCGGCGATATCGCTCAGGCGCATGCGCAGGTCAAAATACATCAAAAACAGCAGCCGCTGCTCGGGGCACAGCTCCAGCAGCCATTTGCGCAGCAGCTCGTCGGCGGGAATGCCTGCCGGATGCCCCGGGGCTTTTCCGCCGCCCTTGCCGTTCTCTTCATGGTATGCCTTCGCGGCCTCCATAAAGCGGGCGGCCAGCAGGGGGTCGTCGCCGCCCGGCTGGAAGGATGCCGCATCGTTCTCCCGGAGCGTTTTTTTGCACAAATTAAACAGCCACATGTCCATGGCGTCCTGACAGGCGGCGTAGTCGTCATAGGCCCGGTTGGGCCGGAAGGCCTCCCGCAGCGAAAGATAGAACGCGCGCATGATGTCCAGCACGGCCTCGCGGCTGGCGAAAATGGTCTTGCAAAGAAAATATACTCTTGTGTGCGTCAGATAAAAAATGCTTTCCAGCGCGGCGTATTGCCCCTGGCGAAGCAGCTCGGCCGCTTTTTGCAGGGATTCAATTTTCGGCCCCTTTCGGCCTTGTTCCGCGTTTTTTTCATTTTGCTCCATGCGGCTCCCCCTTTCCCCGCAACATGACTCAACCTATATTATAACAAGTAATTCGCGGGAAGGCAAGCCCTTTTTCCGCTTTCGCCGCGAAAATTCGTCAAAAGCAAAAAATATTGTAAATATCGCAAAAGCCCTTGCAATTATTGCCCCAATGCCTTATAATAAGTTTAGAAAGAGTAAAATGCGGGTAAACTTACATTTGGGTAAAGAGGGGGCATGCGGCTTGGCGGGGGATTTGCATTGCCATACGAGGCTGTCAAACGGTTCCATGGGAATCGACGACCTGATTGTGCTGGCGAAGAATCAGGGGATCGCTACGATTTCGATCGTTGACCAGGATTGTCAGGGCGGAACCGTGCGGGGGCGCGTAATTGGGGAGCGATATGGCGTGCAGGTGATTCCCGGCGTGGAGATTTCATGCACGGATCCAAACACCGACCGCGAGGTGCACATGCTGTGCTACCTCAGCGACAGCCCCAACCGCCTGGAAGGGCTGTGCAAGCAAAACCTGCTGGCCCGCAAGCGCGCCAGCCATTATATGCTTGCCAAGCTCATCCAGCGGTATTCCGTGAGCGCCGAGCTCGTGCAGGAGTGCGCCCGGGGCTCGACCTGCGTGTATCCTCAGCACATGCTGCGCGCGCTGCTCGAGTGTGGGCTGACCGACCGCATCTACGGCGAGGCCTACGAAAGGCTCTTCCGGCCCGAAAGCCGCGAAAACATTCTGGTTCAAGCCAGGTTTCCCTCGCCCTTTGAGGTGATGGAGGCGATCCACCAGTCCGGCGGGCTGGCGGTGCTGGCGCATCCCGGCGAAAACGGGGCGGGCGGGCTGCTGGAGGAATTGATCGCCCGGGGCCTGGACGGCATTGAGATCTATCACAGCGCCAACTCCCGGGAGGAGCAAAAGCGGCTTCTTGCGCTGGCGAAGAACGAAAATATTCTGGTGACCGGCGGCAGCGATTTTCGCGGCATGTACAGCCCCGGCTGTGTGACCGTGGGCCATGAGCAGGTGAACGACTCCCAGGTAACCTCTCTGCTGAATTATAAATCCCGCGTGCGCCGCATCAGAAAGCAGCAGCCGGCGGCGCCGGCGGCGACTTGATATTTTGATACCGCATGATTTGACATAGGGGGTTTATCGCATGGCCAGGGAACAGGACGGCGATATGAAGATTTTTGTTTCCTCCGTGTCGTCACAAGGCGACGACCTTCCGCAGGGCGACGATCTGGACGCTCTGGCGGCGCTGACGGAGGAGCAGCGCTCCAACGGGAATCTGACGCAGGCCAAGCGCCTGGGCCGGGAGCTCGCGGCCATGTCCTCCAGCAGCCCTGAGCTCGCGGCCTTGGCCGAAAGCTTCCGCATACCCCTGAACCCGGAGCGTGAGCGCCATCTGCAGGTGCTGACGGTGTTTTGCGGGCAAACGGTGCTTTCAGATGTGCTGCGGCCCTCCCTTCTGGCGGACGCGGCCATCACCTCCATGAACAACTACCTCATCAACCACACAAAGGAATTCTGGGACAGCATTTCCGACGGCCGCGCGTTCACGCAGTATCTGCTCGTTTTACGCAGCCAGGCCACCCGGGAGGAGCAGGCCGGCCTCATCGGCGAAGTTTTCGCCCGCGTGTGCGGGCAGGAGGACAACCCCGACCTGCGCGCGCTGGGCGCTTCGGTATTCATCACGGCGGGGGACTATATTTTGGCGAAGTGGGTTTCACGCGAAGGCTGACGCGTTTCCGGCGCGTTAACGCAATGGAAGGCCCACGAAGGGGCCTTCCATTCTTGTAGGGGTTCAAAAGAACCCAATCAAAAAATCCCGGTCACGACGCGTAATTATCAAAATACCCCTGGATCAGGATGATGGGCGTGCCCTTGTCCCCGGAGCCGCTGGTGAGGTCGCACAAGCTGCCCAGCAGATCGGTGTAACGCCGCGGCGTAGTGCCCAGGGCCTCGTTTTCCAGATTGCTCTTCTTCGCCTTGATGGCCATATCCAGGGCCTCGCGCTTTTCGCCCTCGTTCTTGTCCGCCAGGTCGTTGTCCAGCAGATATTTCAGCTTCAGCTCGTTCGGCGTGCCCTCCAGCCCGTCGGTATACGCGGGGGACACCACCGGATCCGCCAGCTCCCAGATATGCCCCACGGGGTCCTTGAAGGCGCCGTCGCCATAGACCATGGCCTCAATCCGCTTGCCGGAGGCCTCACACAGCTTGCGCGAGATCTCCTTGATCACCGGCGCGCAGTCCCGGGGGAAGAGCTTTACCATATCCTCGGTAGCCTTGTTGGAGCCCAGGAGGCCGTATTTTTCGTTGTACCCGCTGCCGTTAACGGGGGCCGAGAGCACCTCGTCCAGCCCGTAGACGGTTTCCGCGCCGGCCTCCCGCAGCAGCCGCTTGGAGCGGAAGCGCGTGTGAATATCGCAGCACAGCACGTGGGGGCTGAACTCCAGCGCGCGGCGCACGTCGTTGGCGAAGATGATCTCAATGTGATCCCCGAAGGACTTGTAGTATTCCACGTAGTCCATATTGGTGAACACATGCCTGGTATCGGCGCCGAAGGCGGCGCGGTAGTCGGCCTCGGTGAGCAGGTCGGTGTAGGGATTCAAGCCAGCGGCGTCGATCATGTCCCAGGACACCAGCTCGTTGCCCACCTCGTCGGCGGGATAGGAGAGCATGATGTAGAGCTTATCGCAGCCCGCGGCGATGCCCTTGAGAAGGTTTGAGAAACGGTTGCGGGAGAGGATGGGGAAGGCAAGCGCGAGGGTGCCGCCCGGGTATTTGCCGCGGATATCCGCGGCGATCTGGGCACAGCTGGCGTAGTTGCTCTGCGCCCGCGCCACGACGGCCTCGGTAACGCCCACGACGTCCCTGTCCCGCAGCGCGAAGCGTTCCTCCCGCGCGGCGGCAAGCACACTGTCCACCACGATTTGCGCGATGTCGTCCCCCGCCTTGACCAGCGGCGCGCGAATGCCCCGAATGACTGTTCCAACGGTTCTCATATTAACCAACCTTTCCATTGACGCGGCAATGCATTTTCGCACAGCAAAAACCCGCGGCTTCCATTTTGCTGGCCGCAGGCGCGTGCGCTCGAACCATTTTATTATACAGGACGAAAGCGCGTTTGTCAATTGTTTTCCGCAATATTTCAAGATCTCAAGACAGGAGGTTCTATTTATGCCCGCACAAATACAAGAACAAAAGCCGGTCATTCTCTCCGCCGACAGCGCCGCGGACCTGCCGGCCGATATCGCGGAACGCCATGGGATCGTTACCATCCCCATCTATGTCAACCTTATGGGCCAGAGCCTGCGGGACGGCATCGACGTGACGACCCGGGATATCTTCGCGGCCTTCCGGGGGCGGGGGGAAATCCCCACCACCTCCGCCATCCCCATCGGGGAATATGAGGCGCTGTTTGCCCGCCTGACGCGCGGCGGCGCCTGTGCCGCGGTTCACTGGTGCATCTCCTCCGGCATTTCCTCCTGCTATCAAAACGCGGCCATCGCGGCGCGCGAATTTGAGGATGTATACGTCATCGACAGCGAAAGCATCACCATCGGCCTGGCGATGCAGCTGCTGCACGCGGCGCGGCTCCGGGAAAACGGCGCCGCCGCGGCCGAAATCGCGGAGGAGGCGCGGCGCTTCCGCGGACAGGTGCGGCTCACGGCGCTGCTGGGCTCCGTGGATTATATGCGCAAGGGCGGCCGCTGCTCGGCGGTGTCGGCGCTGGGCGCAAATCTGCTGGGCATTCGCCCCATGCTGCAATTTGAGGAAAGCAAGCTGGGGGTGCATAAAAAGCTGCGGGGCAAAACCCAGGCCGTGCGGGAGCAATTTATCGCCGAGCAGTTTGAAGCGCCGGAAACGATCGATCCGTCCATCGCGCTGTTGTACCACTCCGGCCTGAGCGAAGAGGAGTTTTCCGCCCTTGTCGCCCAGGTGGAAGACAGGGCTGTTTTCCAGGAGCTGCGCACCGGCTCCGCCGGCGCGGTAATCAGCTCCCACTGCGGCGAAGGCAGCGTTTATATGGCACATGTGATCAAATGAACAATTTACAATGAACAATGAACAATTAGGCCGGTCTCTGCAATGCTTTGAATTGTGCGTTTTTTCGCCTGTTTGAGATGTGGGGATGGGCTTGATTGTTTATTTGTTATAGATCTATTGGAATGACCATTAGATTATATAGAATATCCTACTGCGCGGGTAACCGTGCGGGTATAGGTACAGGTATCCGTGCAGGTCTTCCTCACCGCGATCGCTACCGCGTACGCCATCGCGGTAGGGGCTCAAAAATTTGAGCCCTTTCGAGATTAATGAACAATTTACAATGAACAATGAACAATTATGCCGGTCTCTGCAATGCTTTGAACTGTGCGTTTTTTCGCCTGTTTGAGACGCGGGGATGGGTTTGAATTTGTTTGGATGTGATAGATTATTGGAATGATTGTGGGATTATATGGAATATCCTACTGCGCGGGTACCCGTACGGGTATAGGTACAGGTATCCGTGCAGGTCTTCCTCACCGCGATCGACACCGCGTACGCCATCGCGGTAGGGGCTCAAAAATTTGAGCCCTTCCGAAAGCCAACGCAACCGCGGCATCGCACAAACCGGCCTAATTGTTCATTGTTCATTGTAAATTGTTCATTAAAAAAAGCCCTGCCGCCGATCTTCTCGGCGGCGGGGTTTTTGCTTATTACGCTATGCGCTCTTTACAGGGTGGGGACGAGAAAGCGCAGAATCGCCTGCAGCCACTCGAACTGGGTGAGCGCCAGCACCGCGTTCAGGATGAACTGGAAGCCGTCGAAAACGACGCTGTTGATCAGATTCTCGAAGAAATCCGCGACGGGCTGGACATACTGCATCAGCTGGTCAAAAAGACTCATGGGGCTTGCCTCCTTGTTGTGAATATTTAGGTTTCACCTTTTAGACGAACAACAGACGAAAAGTCCTTCCGGCTGGCCCAAAATAATTATCAGGCTAAAGCGTCGCGGCCAGGGATTTCAGATAAGCCCGGAAATCATCAGCGATTTCGGGATGGCCCAGCGCCACCTCGCAGTTGGCCTGCATAATTCCCAGCTTGTTGCCCATGTCGTAGCGCGTGCCGACAAAATCCACGGCCATGAGCTTGCCCTGCTTGCCCAGATCCGCCATGGCGTCGGTGAGGTAATACTCCTCGTCAGCCGGTGTGCTGGCCAGGCCCTGCTCCAGCATGCCGAAGATTTCGGGGGGCAGCACCACGCGGCCCAGAATCGAAAAGCAGGACATGATCTGCTCGTCCCGGGGCTTTTCGATGATGTCGTTGACGCGCATTACCCGCTCGCGCACGGGGGTGATCCCCAGGGAGCAGTATTTCTGCACATCCTTGCGGGAAACCTCCTTCACGCCGACCACGCCGCAGCCGAACTCCTCGCTTACCCGCACCAGCTGCGCGGTAACCGGATCGTCGGCGAGAATCACATCGTCGCCGTAGAGCACGGCGAAGGGCTCACCGCCCACAAAGGATTTCGCCATGAGCACCGCGTGCCCCAGGCCCTTCGTAACCTTTTGCCGCAGAAAGTGGATGTTGGCCAGCTCCGAGGCATGGCGCACCTGCTCCAAAATCGCCGCCTTTGAGGGGTTCATGCCCAGCTTGTGCTCCAGCTCGTAGGCATAGTCGAAGTGGTCCTCAATCACGCCCTTGCCCCGGTTGGTGATGATCAGGATATCCTCAATTCCCGCGGCCACCGCCTCCTCCACGATATACTGGATGGCGGGCTTGTCGACGATATTGAGCATTTCCTTGGGCACCGCCTTGCTCGCGGGCAGCACCCTGGTTCCCAGCCCCGCGGCCGGAATGATGGCTTTTCTGACTTTCATAAAACGATCCCCTTACATATTTTATTGGCTTCCAGCTTTCACCTGATCAGCATATGGACCAAATCGTTCAGCATGCCCGGCAGGATGATGCCGGCCCACACATAGACCATGGGCGCGAAAAAGGAAAACCCGCCCCGGCGCAGCAAAATCCGCTGGCGCATGAGCTTTTGCTGTGTGCCCTCGCCCGCGACCTCGTCGTGGGCCTCCGCCACGCCGCGCCAGACCTTCCGGCGGAGCAGCCGGTCGGCAAAGAGCGCGGAAAAGAGCGACGAAAGCGCCAGCGAGCCGAAGTAAAGGCCCAGAAAGGCCCTGTGGGCATGATACACGCGCCGCGAGGCGGAAAGAAGCGTACCGCGCTCCTCCGGGCTGATATCCGCGTTTTTCGCCGCGCGCTCCAGGGCGGGCAAATAGATTTCCTCGCAGTCCGTCACAAAAGCCTGCTGCATGTTTATCGTGAAGGCGGAAATCACCAGCAGCGCCGCCGCGAGAATCAGCCCCGGTTTATATAGCTTGCGGTAGAGGAACCAGAAGGGCCCCAACAGGAACGCCGCCCAGTTCCAGCCCAGGGGGCGGTCACGCTCAAAGCGGCTGAGGTAACGCGAAAGCGTCCGCTGGCTCCCGCGCATATAAACCGCCGCCTCCTCCACCGCGACGCCGTCGATGGCGTCCTCGGCGCGGAGCCTGCGGTTATTGACCATAAATTCCAGGCGCGGGCGGTCCTCCCAGGCCTGCGCGAGCCGGCGATCCTGCTCCGTCATCCGCTCCAGATCGACATCCGCGAAATCGGCGCCGCAGCCGTGGCAGTGATTCGCCCCGGGCCGGCAATTCTCCCCGCATGTGGGGCAGATAACGCCCAGATCCGTTTTGGGGTCGAAGGGCGGCAGCCCGGGCTCCGGCGGCGCGCTGGGCTCCCAGACAAATTCGCCATGCTCCGCCGCGAAGGGGCAATCGCCGCGCGCGTTCCAGCAGGCGCGGTGCAGCGGCGCGCCGCAGGCCGGGCAGACGACAATGTCGTCCGTGTCCGGGCGAAAATCCTCTCCGCAGTGCGCGCACTGCTCCTTTTCATAGCGCATGGAAACGCTCCCTCAATTTCAATAACTCAACATGAATATTATACCTGTTTTTTCAGGATTTGTAAAGAGCTTTTTTGTTTTGCGTTTCCCCATGCGAATAAAGCATAACAGGGACGCTCGCGAAAGCGTCCCTGCTGTTATCATTTGGCTATGAATTGGCGGCGGCCTGCTTGAGCAGCTCGGCGGCACGGGCCGGGTCGGCCCTGGATTGATCCAACGGCAGCTCAAACAGCGCGCGCAGCCCTTTGTGCGCCGGGTTCGGCACGAACTTACCCGTGACTTCGTCAAAGCTGTACGGCTCAATCATCCGGTCGGAAGCTTCCGCGACGCTGATGAACACCTGCCGGTCGGCGAAGGGATACAGCTCGAAACAGTCGATCAGGTAATACATCACGCCGTTCTGTACGCTGCCGATGCCGCCGCCGCTTTCAAAGGCGTGCTTTGCCGGATCAACCCCTTCGATCAACGGCCAGGCATGGAAGCGCGGTATGCCTTGCAGATCGGCGGGCAGAGCCGTGCCGTCTGTGCGGCGTACGGCGAATACGGCGAAAACCCTGTCCGCATCGTGTGTAATCGGCTTCCCGTCGGCGATCACCATGAGCCTTGAAAAATTCTGTGCAGGCGCGATGCCCAGCAGTGTGATTTCATAGTCTCCCGTGGTTTGAGCTTCGTTAATCAACATGGCTTCGGATGAGCGAAAGGCCTTGGCGATTTCCGGGTCGAGCCATTCGGCGACTTCCACGGGAGTGAGCAGCTTCACCGCCGCGAATACCGAAACGGCCAGGACACAGACCAGTGCCGCCGCGATCAGGGCTGTGCGAAAATATTTTTTGCGTGTTAACATCAGATTTCCTCCTTTGCCGGCGGCGCGGGCGCGGCTCATGGCCTCGTTCAGCATGCGATGCTCCGCCGCCGCGTCCGGGTTGACTTTATCCCAGGACGTTTTGATATCATGCATCAAATTCACCGCCTAACTTTCTTTTTAGTATGCTTCTGGCTTCGCGAAGGTGGCTCCTGACAGTCGATTGCGGTTTGCGGAGGATTGCCGCGATTTCCTCGCCGGAATAACGCGCATAGTAAAACAAATATACAACTGCTTTGTATTTGTCCGGCAGAGCCATCACGGCCTCGAGCGTGCTGTCGGTCCCGGCGTCCGCGTTGTCACGCAAATGGGCGTGATCCTCCCAATTTTCATTCCTGCGCCACCAGTGCTTCAGATTGTTTTTGCACAGGTTTCCCGCCGTGCGCATCAGCCAGGCTTCCTCATGCTTCTCGCTGTCGAACACCGGGCCGGACTTGATCATCCGATAAAACGTATCGGACACGGCGTCCTCGGCGTCGGCGGGATTTTTCATGTAGGCGAAGCAAAGGCGATAAACGGCCTGCACGTGGCGCTGATAGATTTCCGCAATCTCTTTGTCCGTACGCAACAAAGATTTTGGCATCGGATGACCTCCCTTCATTCAGTATACAATCCGGGGATGTGTTTTGTTGGATGTTTTTTGTTGGATGTTTTTTTATTGGATGTTTTTATTATAGCACAAAAATAACGCCAAAGCGATATGAACCGCTTTGGCGTTGTGGTTAATTTGCACTTGGTACACCTTCACGGGCTCGAACCGTGGACACCCTGATTAAGAGTCAGGTGCTCTACCAACTGAGCTAAAGGTGCATATCCCGCGACAATTATTATAGCCGATTCAGCGGCGTTTGTCAAGCAAAAAAATTCTAAAAAATTTCTTTTTGATCTTGATTGGAAAAGCCCGCCCATCAAAACAGGGCAGGCTCGTCTGCTTTATCGCGGCGGTCAGTCATAAAGCGCCGTTCTTTGCTGGCATTGATACCAAAGCCAATCCCAAACGAAGAAAAAGGGCGTTAACGCAAGGTTGAGGGAGCGGTTCACAGCATGGGCGAGGGCGGTGAAGGGGCCAAAGCTTTCCCTGGCGCTGCTCCAGGTCCGCCGCAGCTCGGCCAGGGCGCCCTGGAGGTCATAATAAACAAAAACCTGGCAGGTGCGGCTTGTCGCAACGCTTTCTTCGCCATCCTTCAGCCCAGTGGTCACCTTGCAGCGGTAATACAGAGCCCCGGCCGTGTAAGCCTGCTCCTCAGCTGTGGACAGGCTCAGCGTGGCCTCCCGCGCGCCTTCGATGTCCTCGTATGGAAGCCCTCCCGGAACCGGATTCTCGCCCGGCAGGTTCACAAGGTTCGATTTCCGCTGCCATTGGTAGCGCAAAGGCGTGCCATCGCTTTCTACAGGCGCTTCCGCCGCAATTTCCAGCTTGATTTCATCGCCGTGGACGACAAACAGGGTTTTGGGGGGCTGCTGCGTGATATTGGCTACGTAATCGGGATGCGGCTCGGCAGCCGCGGGCAGCAGAAAGGCCGACGCCAACAGGCAAACGGACAGGATCAGGCAAATCGGTTTTTTCATGTTATATTCATCTCTTTCTATAATAAATGATCAAATTAAAAATGGGCTTCTTGCGAAATTGATGTTTGGTTGCCCGCTGGAAAAAGCCCTCATTTCGCAAGAAGTTTAATATTCCTACCATAACTTCGTCGAACCGGCGGTAAAAAATCCTCGCCGTGAAGCGAGGATAAAAGATCATATTTTTCTGTCGTTCGCCTCATCTTCCGTTTCCTCAAGGGCCTGCGGGATGTCCCAGCTGCCGCGGATGAAGCGGTGGATATGTACCTCTACACGCTCTTGGCCATAGCTCTACTTTCCATTTTTTTGAAATATGCCTCTGCCTCTTTCCTGAACTCATCCAATGGAATCCGCCTGATATTGGGATCAGCAGCCTCGCGCTCGGATTCCTCAAGCATTTGAAGCACCCAGGCCTTATACTCTTCCTCGTTTTGGAAAACCAAATTTTCCACGCGTATCATCTCCTTTTGTCGTTCGCTTCATCCTTAGTATACCATATCCACACGAAAATTGCAACAAAAAAACAAGCCCGCCCAAGAACTGGGGCAGACTTGTCTCTGGTTTTTAGCCTTACTTCGAAAAGAACTCGATCAACGATTCAAACACCTTGAGCACGTCGGGGTCGGTTCCCGCAATGTTGATGACCAGCTCGAAGATCCTGATCAACAGATCTGAAATGAAGGGAATGTACATGAAGTCCGCTCCTTTCCTCCTGATTGCGCCCATTACAAAATCACCGCGCACAGCAATTATAACCAGTCCGGGCGTCTTTGTCAAGGATTATTACAAAAAACGATGCTTTTGCCGAAAACGCTCACACCAGCAGCTTTTCATAATACCGCAGCGACTCAAACTGCCGTCCCATTTGCTCGATGATGTACCGCTGGGTGACGCCGCTGAGCTCCCGCAGCGCGTGATCGGGCATCGTGAAGTGGAACGCCCGCTCAAGGGGCACGGCGCACAGGAAGCGCAGGGCCTCCAGCACGCCCGGGGAGAGCTCCATCGTGCGGCGGTTGGGCTGTGGCGTCAGCTTGCCGGCCAGGCAGTCGAAATAATATGGCGTGCCGCCGGAAGCCTCCAGGGACGGCGCGTAGCCCGCCAGACACATCAGCCGAAGCTCGGCCACGGCCTTCAGCAGGGGCTGGGGCCGCCGGCCCGAGGCCAGAAAGTGCAGGACGTTGAGCATCAGGCGCAGCTGCTCGGGGGCGGGCTCCTCCCGCGGGGAAAGCTCCCGGGCCAGGTCCGCGAGATAGACCGCCAGCGCAAGCCGCGCCGGGTCCGCCGCCAGGCCGAAGAAAAGCTCCTTCGGCCTGGCCTCGGTCACGGTCCAGGCGTCCTTGCGCTGGCTGAATTCATAGGTTCCGCGGCAAAAGGGCTGCGAGGCGCTTTGCAGCCGGCTGCTGGGTTTACGCGCATGGTTCGCGAAGGCGCGTAATACGCCATGCTCCTTAGAAAGCACCGTGATCAGGCGGTCGTTTTCCCCCGTCTCGCTGCTGAACAGCACCAGGGCCTCGGTCTGTATTCGCATGCTTGCTCGCTCCGTCCGCGTTTGCGCGGTTCACCGCTTCCCGGTAGAGGAGATAATCCGCCACCCTGCCGCTGGCGGCAAAATCCGACCAAAGAGCCTGCGGCGGCCCCTGCGGGGCGGCTCCCCGCTTCGGCCCCTGCGGGGCGGCTCCACGCTTCGCGCGATTGTCAATAGATTTGTTGTCGGGCAATTTGTTTTCTGGCATATTTGCACCCCCTGTGTTTGCTATGTTTAGCATGCGCGAGGGATAGAGGGTTAGTCATGGAAAATATATATTGAACCTCTTGAGAATTGATATTGGTTGCCATTTCGCAAGAAGTCTATTGAAAATGATATTTGCCCAGCGCGTGCGCTATTCCAGCCCAAAATTCCGGATCAGGCCCTCTCGGTTGCGCCAGTCCTCCTTCACCTTCACCCAGCACTGCAGGTTGACGCGGCAGGCGAAGAAGGCCTCCATCTCTTTGCGGGCATTGCTGGACACCCGCTTGAGCATCGCGCCGCCCTTGCCGATGATCATGCCCTTGTGGCTCTCCCGCTCGCAGAAAATGACAGCTTCGATGTCCAGCAGGCCGTCGTCCCGCTCCTTCATTTTCTCAACGGAGACGGCCACGCCGTGGGGGATCTCCTGCCCCATATTTCGCAGAAGCTGCTCCCGCAGGAGCTCGGCGGCGATGACCCGCTCCGGCTGGTCGGTGAGGGTGTCCTCGGGAAAATAAAAGCCCTCCGGCAGATGCAGCTCCGGCCGCCGGAACAGCGCCGCCAGCTCCTCCCGCAGCGCGCCCATGTTGCTCCCCTTCAGGGCGGAGCAGGGCACCACGGCGGCGAAATCATAGCACTTGCTCAGCTGGAGGATGCGCTCCATCAGCGATTCTTTTCTGTCCAGGAGATCGACCTTATTCAGCACGAGAAGCACGGGCAGCTTTTGCTTTTTGAAGCTCTGGAGCAGCTGCTCCTCCTCGGGGCGGAGCTGCGTGCCCGCCGCCTCAACGACAAAGAGGCAGGCGTCCACGCCGTCCATGCCCTCCCTCACGGCGCGCACCATATGCTCCCCCAGCTTGCTGCGCGGGCGATGCAGGCCCGGCGTGTCGATGAAGACCAGCTGCCGGCTTTCCTCGGTCAGCACCCCCATGATGCGCGTGCGCGTGGTCTGGGGCTTTTCGCTGACGATGGCGAGCTTCTCCCCCAGCAGGGCGTTCAGAATGGAGGATTTGCCCACGTTCGGGCAGCCGACAATGGCGATAAAGGCCGTTTTGTTTATTTCTTTTTTGTCTTGCTTATTTATATCTTTATTTATATCTTTATTCATATTTTTTTATTTATCGCTCCTGTTCTTCATTTTTTTGCTCCTGTTCTTCCAGTCCGTAAAAATAAAAATACCCGTGCCGGCCAGCGATATGGCCAATACAACCAGCATCCAGGGCTTTTGCGCGTAGTACGCGGCCAGCGCCCGGAAGGCCTCGGGCTGATACAGCAGCCGCAGCCCCGCGGCGACGGCGCCCGCGGCGGTGATCAGCACGGCGGCGGCCCCGATGTCCTTCGCGGCCCCGGCGGCCCTGCGCCGCTGCGTCGTCACCAGATCGACGAGGTATTCCAGCGCGGTGTTGAAGGCCTCGGCGATGAGCACCAGCGCCGTGACGGCGATGAGCGCCGCCCACTCCGCCCGGCTGAGCGTGAACCAATCGTAAAGCAGCAGATAGCCGAGCATGTACCCGGACAAAACGAGATGAAAACGGAAGTTGCGCTCCAGCAGGCACAGGCGCAGCCCCCGGAACGCGTAGCGAAACGAACGAATAAAACCCCGCATGCAAATTTCCCCTCCTGTAGGCTTCTTTTATCATATCACAAAGCGCCGGGGAACACAACTGTTATTTTGCTGCCCCGCTCCTGAAAAAAAGCAAAAAAACTTATCCACATTCTTATGCACAGCACAAGCGTTCTTCTCTCCGGAAAAACACTGCAGCGGCGGCGTTTTTTGATTGGGAGGAGCAGGAAACGGTGCATAAACCGGGGTTATTCACCGGCTTATCCACAGAAAAGCCCGAAAATTTAAGAAAAAATAGGCTTGACAAGCGGGCGGATATCAAGTATAATTCAAAGCACGCGGTTGCCTGTAAAGGAAATAGCTTTACAGACAGGGCCGCGAAAGAACGGGAAAGAAGCGGAGGGTACGCATTGGCAAAAGATTTAAATATCGCCCTTTTGCTGGATTTTTACGGGGAGCTGCTGACTCCAAAGCAGCGGGAGTTTCTGGAATATTATTATAACGAGGATTTGTCCCTGACGGAGATCGCGCAGAACGAGGGCATCACCCGGCAGGGGGTGCGGGACGCGGTCAAGCGCGCGGAGCACGCCCTCACCGAAATGGAGGCCCGCCTGGCCCTGGCCCGGCGCTTCGAGGACATGAAGGCGGGGCTGGAGGACATCATCGGCTGCGCGCAGACGGTGCACGAGCACAACCTGCGCCACGGCCTTTCCAGGGAAATCAACGAGGCCGCCGCAGAAATCAGGGCCAAGGCGGAGATGTTATTAGAGTATTAGATTTTAGACTCTTAGATTTTTAGACTTTAGATGTCGTGTGGGCCGCAAAAATCTAAAATCTAAAATCTAACGTCTAAAATCTAGCATAGGAGGTGAAGACTTGGCATTTGAAGGCTTGTCCGACCGTTTGGAGGCCGCGTTTAAGCGCTTGCGCAGCAAAGGCAGCCTGAATGAAAAGGATGTCCGCGACGCGATGCGCGAGGTGCGCATGGCGCTGCTGGAGGCCGACGTCAACTACAAGGTCGCCAGGGATTTCACCGCCCAGGTGACGGAGCGCGCCATCGGCGCCCAGGTGATGGAAAGCCTCACCCCCGCTCAGATGGTCGTGAAGATCGTCAACGAGGAGCTGATCCGGCTCATGGGGGGCACGCAGGCGCGGCTCACCCAGGCCTCCCGGGGGCCTACGGTGGTGATGATGTGCGGTCTGCAGGGCTCCGGCAAAACGACCCACTCCGGCAAAATCGCGCTGATGCTCAAGAATCAGGGCCATCGGCCGCTCCTGGCGGCCTGCGACATCTATAGACCCGCGGCCATCAAGCAGCTGCAGGTGGTGGGTGAGCGCATCGGCGTGCCGGTGTTTGAGATGGGGCAGATCTCCCCGGTGGAAATCGCGCGGCAGGCAGTCAATCTCGCCAGGGACCAGGGCCACGATTTCGTGTTTCTGGATACCGCCGGGCGGCTGCACATCGACGAGGAGCTCATGAACGAGCTCAAGGAGCTGAAAACGGCGGCGCGGCCCCAGGAGATCCTTCTGGTGGTGGACGCCATGACGGGCCAGGACGCGGTGAACGTCGCGAAGTCCTTCGACGAGGCCCTTGGCATCGACGGCCTGGTGCTCACGAAGCTGGACAGCGACACCCGCGGCGGGGCGGCGCTTTCCGCCAGAGCGGTCACGGGCAAGCCCATCAAGTTCATCGGCACGGGCGAAAAGCCCGGCGACCTGGAGCCCTTCCACCCCGAGCGCATGGCCAGCCGCATTCTGGGCATGGGCGACGTGCTTTCCCTCATCGAAAAAGCCGAGACCGCCCTGGACGAAAAAAATGCCGAGGCCCTGGAGAAAAAGCTCCTCAAGAACAAATTCGACCTCAACGACATGATGGAGCAGTTCGCGCAGCTGAAGAAAATGGGCTCCATGAAGGATATTCTGGGGATGATCCCCGGCCTGGGCAAGCAGCTGCGGAATGTGGAGATCGACGAGCGGCAGTTTGACCGGACACAGGCGCTTATCCTGTCGATGACACCGCGGGAACGGCAAAAGCCCGAGATCATCAACCCCTCCCGCAAGCGGCGCATCGCGGCCGGCGCGGGCCAGCAGGTGGAGGACGTCAACAAGCTGCTCAAGCAGCACAGGGAGATGCAGAAGATGTTCAAGCAGATGAACAAGCCCGGCAAGGGCCAGATGCGCGACATCATGAGCCAGTTCCGTTAATGATCAGGTTAATTATAGACACGGTCTATGATTATAAATTTGTCAAGTTAATGATAGACTTGTTCTGTTATAGGCTTCTTTCGAAATGGGTGGTTTTTTGCCAGCGGGCGACCACAGGTCGCCCCTACTATGAATTCTGCCCCAATTCGATATCAGTCTATCGCGAAGGATCATCGTAGGGGCGACCTGTGGTCGCCCG
>Ga0099364_10003014_pt1 | contig 26506 bp, 19 predicted proteins | sample TergutTh196P3_FD_73070 | JGI IMG/M metagenome (GOLD analysis project Ga0099364, IMG submission 73070) | Microcerotermes parvus P3 segment gut microbial communities from Pointe-Noire, Republic of the Congo - Th196 P3 | ecosystem: Host-associated > Arthropoda: Insects > Digestive system > Gut ...
TCTTACCCCAGGGCAAAATACTGCGAAGGCACGCATCACGTGAATGTCCGAGATGGCGAGTGGAACCTTGTTGTGTGGGAGATACCCTATGTCTACAGGGACAAGGTGACGGAAATTATCATAAAGCACAATATCCACGGCAGTCAGCCGGATATGAGCGACACTTCGGTTTTATATTTCAGTGATCTGCGCGCGCAGGTCGTCGATGAGGACTATTATGAGGGTTGGGCTTTAGGAGCGGAAAGAGTGGCATACTGCCACAGCGGCTATAGGCCCGGGGACGAAAAAATTGCCCTGACGGGCGCGGGCGCGGCGGCGGGAGATGCGGCGTCGGTGGCGGGTGCAGGCGTAGCAACGGGAGATGCGGCGGCGGCAAGTTCGGCGGTGGCGGGCGCGGCGGCGGGAGATGCGGCGGCGGTGGGCGCGGGTGCGGCGGCGGGTATGCCGGGCGCAAATAAGTTCAATATAATAGATGTACGGAGCGGCGAAGCAGCGTACAAAGGCGAAATTCAATTTGTGGAGCATGAGGGCGAAAAATTCGGCGTCATGGATTTTTCGAAATTAAGGAGAGAAGGCCAATATGTCATAGGCATTGGAGACAAGGCAACAAAGCCATTCTATATAGCGGGCAACCCATATATCCCTGCTATATGGAAGACCATTAACTTTTTTTATCAGGAACGCTGCGGCGCGGACATCCCCGAGGTACATCTGCCGTGTCATTTGGATTGCTTTAGCGTCCACCCTTTAGACGGGCGCAAGATATCGGTGGCCGGGGGTTGGCACGATGCCGGCGATCTTTCGCAGGGCCTGTGCAACACGTCCGAGTCTGTGCACGCGTTTATCGATATGGCTACCAGGCTTATTACGAACCCTGCTGCCGCGCCCGCCGGGGCAGGGGCGGCTGCCACCCTTCACAGCCGTTTGCTTGACGAGGCGCGCTGGGGACTCAATTGGATGATGCGCACCCGGTTCGGCGACGGGTTCCGGGTCACGTGGACGACTATCGGTATATGGACGAAAAATATAGTCGGCGATACGGACGATCTGACGGGGCAGGCGTATAACGACCCCTTTGAAAATTTTTGCGCCTCCGCCGCCGAAGCCGCCGGCGCCGGGGCGTTCGGCGTAACTGACACCGACTTCTCACGCTACTGTTTAAAATGCGCGGTAGAGGATTTCGACTTCGCCTGGGACGTCCTGAAAAACCCGGACAAGGGCTTCACGCGCAGGGCGACGCACGAGGTGCAGGTCTACGGGCAGGGCGCGTTCGCCGCCGCCATGCTGTATAAAATGACCGGGGACGCGGCTTATCTTGATAAAGCGGCGGAAATGGCCGACATTGTAATGGCGTGCCAGCAAACGGAGTACCCCGATTGGGCCGGTACAAGCCCCGTAGAGCAAAACCCCGACAGCCTAGGCCACACCGGGATCCGCTTGAAAGGATTTTTCTATCAAAATCGCGAACACAAGCAGCCCATGGCGTACGATCACCGCTCCCACGAACAGGCGCCGATCATGGCGCTCGCCCGCCTGTGCGAGTACGCGCCCGGGCATAAAAGCAGTGGCGCCTGGCGCCGGTCCGTGGAGCTTTACGGCGGCTATATCAAAGCGATCGCGGGGTTGATACCTCCATACGGCTTGCTGCCTTCCGCCATATACCTGCACGGGGACGGCGGCTTCGAAAACGTGTGGGCGAGTTTTACCTCCAGGGAAAACGAAGTCCTAAAGGACGATTACAACGCGCAAGTCAAAAACGGGATTAAACTGGCCGACGATTATTACCTGCGGCGCTTTCCAGTCGCGTTTTCGTTCCGAGGATTCCACGGCGTGCTGTTGACCAAGGCCAAAGCCGCCGCCGTCGCAGCCAATCTGCTGGGCGACGATGAGCTCAAAGCCATCGCGACCAGGCAGTTGGAATGGGTGATGGGCAAAAACCCGTTTACCCAGAGCTCGATGTTCGGGGAGGGCTACGACTTCGCGCCCCAGTACACGGAGTTCGCGTACGACATCGTGGGCGCGCTGCCGGTGGGCTTCCAGACATTCGAGAACAACGACAAGCCGTTTTACCCGATGATGAATTCCGCCACATATAAGGAAATATGGGTGCATTCCTCGTCCAGGTTCCTGTGGACGCTGGCGGAGTTGTAAAATAGACCCCAAAAACCTATACGTTTTATATACTGCATGCGGGCGATTGACAATCGCCCCTACAGGCGTCTATGCGTTCGTAGGGTGCGATGTCCTCATCGCGCCGCGTACCAGATACCTGAAAAAAATGTTTTATATATTACATACGGGCATGCGGGCGATTGACAATCGCCCCTACGGGCTACTGTGCGCTATTTACCTGGTGTTGTGTAATATTTAATTTTCTCCATGTCGGGTTCGACGCCAATGCCTGGTGTGTCGGGTATGTCCAGATAGCCGTCTTTGATCTCGAACTTGGTGGTCACGATATCGTCGATCAGCGGCGACGGCGTTATGTACTCCACCCACTCGGCATTCGGCATCGCCGCCGCAAGCTGCAGGTCTGCCGCCAGCCCGAACGCCGTGTTCCACCCGTGGCCGACATAGTCGACGCCGTAGTCGTACGCGTGCCACGCAATCCGCAGGGCCTCCGTCAGCCCGCCCACCTTTGTGGAATCGGGCTGCACGATGTCCACCGCCCGCCTCTCAATCCACGGGATGAACGACTGGCGGCGCGTCAGCACTTCGCATGACGATATCCTGACCGGCGAATGCTCACGCAGCTTGACGAAGCCTTCAATGTCGTCGGGCCGCAGCGCCTCCTCGTACCATTCGACGTCGTAGCCGCGCATCATCTTCGCCGTTTCCAGGGCGCGCTTGTACGTCACATTGTAGTATGCGCCCGAACCCCCGGCATCGATCATGATGGCGCCGTCGCCCCCGGCGGCGCGCCTGCACTCCGCGACAACTTTTTCGTCGTTCTTCAAATCCAGCCGGCCCAGTGTCCCCCAACCCATTTTGAACCCCTCGAAACCCAGCGCCTTCGCGCCTTCGATTCTCGGCGTGATGGGCTTTTTGTCCGTAAACGTCATCGAGGCGTAAGGGCGAATCTTGTCTCTGTAGCGCCCGCCAATCAGGCGCGAGACGCTGATGCCCAACTTTTTGCCGAAAAGGTCCCACATGGCGATATCCACGCCCGAGATCACGTTCGTTATGCTGCCGCCACGGCCAAACCAAAAATGCCGTTGGTGCAGGTACTCGCTGATGCGGGCGGGCGCGACGTCTTCCTCGGCTTTGAGGATGGGCTCGAGCAACCGCATGGAAGCAGTTGTGAGCGCGAGCGTCGTATATGTGCTGCCATAGCCCGCAAGCCCGCAGTCGGTTTTCAGCTCGATCAGAGTATTGTTGTTGTCGCCCCGCTCCCGTGAAATGCCGTCCCGATCCTTGTTATACAGCGGGTAACAGTTTACCTCAACTATGCGCATTTTTTATCCCCTCTTTGCTAAAATTTATCATACCCCTGGTTCAATAGTTCGGCCTTTAGCGCGGTACACGAGAGCTCCGCAGGCTTCTGCCCGCCCTGCGCGCACATCGCCGCCGCCGTCCCGGCGATCTGGCCGAAGCACATGCACGGTATCATGTTGCGCGTGTAGCCGTCGATTAAATGGCTGACGGATATCGTCTTCCCGGCGACGAGCAGGCCGCCGACGCCGCGTGGGATCAGCGCCCTGTACGGTATTTGGTACTCGTGCGGCTCGCGCGGCATTTTGTCCGGGTGCTTTTCCAATAAATCCCTGTCCGAGCCCTCGATAGGCTCCGGCATATGCACGTCCAGTTCTTTTATGAGTTCGATCGGTGGCAGGCCCGTTTTCAGAGTCATAATCGCATCGTCGAAGTGCTTGTCGGCGTATGCGTCCTCCGTAGTCAGGAAGTATTCGCCTAGAATGCGTCGCGTCTCGCGCACGCCCATCGCCGGGGCGATGTTGATTAAGTAGGCGTTTTCGCAGCCGGGGATGTACTTACGCGCAAACGCAAGCAGGCGCTTGATCTGCCCTCTGCCTTCAATCTCGCCACGCGTAAGGTCCGCAGGATCCGTCCCGTCCACATTATATATGCGAGTCGTGTTGCATGTAGCCGTCCCGCGCCCTACCCACAGAGTTTCGAGCCTGAAATAATGGATGCCTTCATACAGGTCGCCCGTAGCTTTCGCCTGCTCAACCAAATCGTAAAAACCACTGATCCTGGTGATGACCTCCTCGCCGCCGACGCCTCTTACGCCATCTTCCACTGTGTCGCCGCCCGTCCGGTGGCGCGTGTCGTGCGTGTGCTGCGGCTGGAGCTGGTCAGGGTGGTCGCGCGTATATGCCGCTATCTTCTCTATGTCCAGCCCGCCCATCTGGAACAGCAGGGCAAACGGGCGCATTTTGTGGTCGCCCTCGCGCCCCTTGCTCACCGGCGCGCCAGCGCCCGCCGCCAAATCCGCGTCGCCCGTGCAGTCGATGACGACTTTCGCGAGTATCGCCCCACGCCCCGCTTTGGACTCCACCACAACGCCGGCTGCGACTGGGCGATTGCCACCAGCCCCAGTAGCTCCGGCTGCGACGGAGCGATTGCCATCTTCCCCTGCAACTCCGCCAGTATTTACACCCCTATTCGCCCCTGCGTCAACCGTTATTAACGCACACGCCCGCGTGTAAAAATATATCTTTACGCCGGCCTCGATGCACATGGCGAGCGCCGCTTCTTTGAAGCACTCGACGTCGAACGGCGTCGTCCCATTTTTGCGTGCGGCCGGCGCCCACTTGGGAGCGCCGCCCATCGCCGCCATCCTGTCCATTATCTCCAGCGCGATGCCTTGCGACGAATGCGACGCGACCAGCGCGTTCATCATCACAGCTGTCGCGACCCCGCCGAGAGACGACCTGTCCTCCACCAGCAGCGTCCTCGCCCCTGCGCGCGCGCTCGCAATCGCCGCCGCGAACCCCGCCGCCCCGCCGCCCGCCACGACCACGTCGGCTTCGTCAATCACAGGCAGCTCCCTCTGCGGCTCTAATACAATTTTGCCCTTTACATCATATAACATATAATCGCGCCCCCCAGCGCCATAGCCCGCGCACATGCGGCTAACTAATCATGCATACAATACATACAATGCATACAGTGCATACAATTGTTTATCATTATAACATAAGCAAATTCTCACATTAATGAACAATATTAAAGTTATTATTTATAATTTCTATGTTATAATGTCTTCGTGATAGATAAATACGACAAAAATACGTCCCAATCCTGAACCAAGTGGCTTCGGAATAAAAGCAGCATATGTGATGTCTATGAAAGAGGTATATGTATGATGATTATGAAGCGGCTAGTTGTTATCTTAGTAGTTTTATGTTATGCGATCAATGCGCTACCTGTACCCGGGGGGACTCCACTCGCCGCGTCCGCCGCAGCGGTTTCCGCGCCCATAAAGGTCGTGCTGGACGGCGTCGAGCTGCAGTTCGACGTCCCGCCCGCCACCATCAGCGACAGGACGATGGTGCCGATGCGGGCTATTTTCGAGGCGCTCGGCGCCCTCGTCTATTGGGACAACGCTAACAGCATTGTCACCGCCATTAGAGGCGTGGACGTGGTAAAAGTGGCCATTGGCAATGACAGCATTACCATCAACGGTCATCCTAATACAATGGACGTGGCGCCGGTGGTGATAGACGGCAGGACGCTGGTGCCTGCCAGGTTCATATCCGAAGCCCTAGGCTGCGACGTCAGATGGGACGAGCGAAGCAACACGGTGTTCATCACATCGGGCAGGGACACCCTGCCCCGTGCTACCTTGGAGAAGCTGCTGGTGAACCGCGCGAAGATGATCCCCTTTAGGAACATTGCGCATTATAACGGCCAGGTCTACGCCGCAGAATTTATGTGCATGCCCGGATGGAACTCGGTAAACTCCAATTATATAGGTTCATTCGCCATCCACAACAGCATCATGTATCGCACCGCAGGGAACGGCACAGGCGAAGAATTCACCGAATTATATGCATCTACCCTGGGTGGGAGCCGCGAGACCTATGTGGGTGAAGTGGGAAATTGGGGCAACAACACGTATATAATCGGCGACAGGCTCGTCTATACCGGGTTTTTAAGCGATTATGAAGGCGACATATATGACTATGAAGCCTGGGGCACTAATGTTATAGATTTGAATTCGCCCGCATTGACCAAGATGAGCATATACAGGGATGGCAGGATCATTTCGTTTGACGACGAGTACATTTATTATTTGGAAGCTTTTGAGGTCCCGTCCATCGAATATTGGCGGGCCAGTTGGGACGGATCGCGGGTTGAGAAACTCGACGAATTGGACGGCATGCCCTCGCATTTCTTTGATTGGCGCATGCCGGACAGCGATGGCGAATACTTATTTATGCCTGTATACGGCAATACCACATCCATGTACGGTCATTATTATGACGACGGCATCGTCGGGATCAACCTTGTTGCGATAAAAGGCCTGGAGCAGGTAAAATATCTCCCGTTTGACGCGATAAATCATACGAAAATGCAGGAATCGATTTTAGTCAACGATGGGTGGGTCTACTACCATAACGAATCCGCCGTTTACAGGATGAATTTAAATAGCGGGCAGTCAACCAAAGTATGCGACTTGCACCCGGACATCGAGTTGGCGATCGCCAGATATGTGGACGTCATCGACGGCTACCTTTACATGCAGGGGTATACGGGCGAAGGGCCCTCTTTCAACAACATGGCGCTGTTCAGAGTCCGTGCCGGCGGCGGCACGATGGAGAACACCGGCAAAACATGGTTCGAATCGTAAACTGATATAACAGTTATAACAGTTGAGGGCTGAGGGATTGCTAAGGGGTCGAGGGGTTGGCAAGGACTTTAGAGGTTGCAAGGGGTTGAGGGGTTGGCAAGGGGCTGAGGGGTTGCAAGGGGCTGAGGGGTTAGTAGCTTTGCGAGCAAAACACGATGGCAAATGGGCGCGGCAGATTATCGCCTTGCAAAAAGCAGACGGCACTTGGGGGCGATATTTCCATACATTGAGCCAGCCGACTGCGGAAAACCCCATGACCACAGAGCAGGCGCTGCGGCGGCTAAGGGTGCTGGGCTTTACCATCGAGGACGAGCCGATCCGCAGGGCGGTGGACTGCATGGCCGCTTGTTTACGCGGGGAGCGGTTGATTGACGACTACAATGAAAAGAAGCACGATTGGCCGCTGTTCACCAAACTGATGCTCTCAACATGGGTGAAATTATTCGATCCATCAAACGAGCTTGCCATGGCGTTTGCCCGCCAATGGGCACAAGTTGCGGAACAGTCATTTGAGACGGGGCGCTTCGATAAGGACGCCCATGCTGAAGCCTTCGCAGAAATATTCGGCAGGCGCCCAAGTGCCCAGAGTGGCTTTGAAATCGGGTACGGTTTCCTATACGACGCATATTTGCTGCAAAGGGTCTTATCGCCCGAAACCGAGCGGCGCTTACTGGATTTTTACCTGTCAAAGCCCGACGGGATATATTACGTTGGCTCGGGGCGGCTTACGGAGCTTCCGCCCGTATTCGCTTCAAGGAGAGCGAGTTTTTATATAGCCGGTCTTGAAATCCTGGCTGAATACAGCACGGCGGGCGAAAAACTGGGGTTCGCCGCCGACTGGCTGAACGCTCAAAAAGACACGGACGGGCAATGGGACATGGGCCCAAAAGCCAACGACGGCATATATTTCCCCCTTTCGGACTCATGGAGGAAACCCGCAGACAGGAAAGCCGACTGCACCGAGAGGGTAAAAAACCTCTTGCAAAAAATTGAGAATAAATAAATATTTGTTAGTTTTATTATATACGGTTTACGGTTTACCATATATACTTTATATATCTATATCTATACAGAATATACTATATATTCCGTATTTTTGTATACGATGAAACTTTCATAATATAGCTCGCAAAGGCTGGCGGATATGGAAAGGGATTTATATAAGGGTTCAAATATGGATTTGAATATTGGTGATGGCATGGATAAAAAGAGGGCGGATTTTAAGAAGGCGCTGGGGCATGTCGGCGGGGGCGGGGTTCCCGTGGACTTTGGGGCGACGGCTGTGAGCGGCATGCATGTCTCTTGCGTGGCAGCGCTGCGCGATTATTATAGTCTGGAAAAGAGGCCTGTCAAAGTGATCGAGCCGTTCCAGATGCAAGGCGAGATTGACGACGATCTTAAAGATGCACTGGGAGTCACTGTTGAAGGGGTGTTCGGGCGCGGGACGAACTTCGGTTTCCGCAACGAGGGGTGGAAGCCTTGGGACTTCAATGGGCTGGATGTGCTTGTGCCGGGGATGTTCAATGTGACGGTGGACGGCGCGTCCGGGGATTTTTTGATTTACCCGGAGGGGGACATGTCCGTCGGACCGAGCGGGCGCATGCCGAAGGGCGGCTTCTATTTTGACGCGATCATCCGCCAGGGGCCCATCGGCGAGGACGACGAGCTTGATCCGGAGGACAACCTGGAGGAGTTCAGGCCGCTTGGCGCCGAGGACGTGGCGTTTTACAAGGCTGGGGCGGAGAAGGCGGCGCGCGCGGGGCGCGGGGCCATCATGGCGCTGCCCGGTAGCGGGCTGGGGGACATCGCGCTGGTGCCTGGCATGGGGATGAAGCACCCCAAAGGCATACGCGACGTGGAGGAATGGTATATTTCGACCGTCGCAAGGCAAGATCTGCTGCACGAAATTTTTGACAGGCAGACTGACATCGCCGTCGAAAACATAAAACTGCTCCATGCGGCAGTCGGGGACTTGGTCGACGCGGTGTTCCTGTGCGGTACGGATTTCGGCACGCAGATTGGCACGTTCTGTTCGCCCGGCACATTCGACAGCCTGTATGTGCCGCACTATAAAAAGATGACGTCGTGGATACACGCCAATACCGGGTGGAAAGTGCTAAAGCATAGCTGTGGCGCAGTGGGGCCACTGCTGGATGGTTTCATTGAAGCCGGGTTCGATATATTAAACCCGGTGCAGTGCTCCGCTGCCGGTATGTCGCCGCGTGAGCTGAAAGATAAATACGGTTCGAAGTTGGTGTTTTGGGGCGGGGGCGTCGACACGCAGAAGACGCTGCCGTTCGGTACGCCGGAAGAGGTGGCGGCCCAGGTGCGCGAGCGGTGCGAGATTTTCGCGCCGGGCGGCGGGTTCGTGTTCAACGCCATCCACAACGTGCAGGCCAGGACCCCGGTAAAAAACATTGTTGCGATGATAGATGCAGTAAAGGCGTACAACGGCTCGTAAGTGGGGAGCGATACCTACACCGCCCTGCCCTGTTCTGCATTTGTAGGGCGCGTTGTCTTCAACGCGCCGCAGCTTACATCTGCATATCAAAACATGTCGTTTTCCAGCGCGGCTTTCAGTTTTGCGTCGAAGGGTGCGCTGCGGTTCGGGCAGTTTTCGCGTTCGCACAGGCAGCAGTTGTGCGTAAAGGCGGGCGCCGTTGCAATATCTCCCGCGTCGGCGCCGCCTTGGAAGAAGATGCCGGATATGGATTTTAGCGGTACCATGAGAAACGACGGCGCTATGGTTACGCCAATCATCCCTTGCACGTCGCCTATCATGGAAAATAGCGCAGGCTGGTTGCTTATCGGCCACATTTCTATCGAGCCGGGATTCGCCGACACCGGCGCATAGCCCGCGACCTTTTCTATTTCCTCCACCAGGCTTTTACGCGCGCGGCCCACGGCGTCCTGCATGATGACATCCCACCAATAGCGATCCAGCACGTCGGTCAGGGCGTCACCGAAGCCGGCCATATCCGGCCCGCATGTCGCGACATATGGATAGACCGTCATACCGGCTTTCAGCATCCTGCACAAAGGCCTGGCGTGAAACGTAACACCGCCGATGGTTATGTCGTCGCCATCAATGGTTTCTACGGAGCGGCTCTCATATACAGCCGATCCGGGGCGGGACTGCGCTTCGCCCACTAGTTCGGCAAAGCGTTTGCGATCGTCCGGATCGCCGACGCGCGCCGTATTTATCAGCTTATCCGTATCTGCTGAAATATTGCATTGAATAATCGGCATATCCGATCCTCCGATGTCAAAATAATATGTATTTTATCGCGTAATTTACCCGCGAGTCAAACCATGCATCCTTTCATGTAAAATTAATGTGAATATCAGAAAACCTGGCTTGATTTATCGCCCTGCGTCACATAAAGTATGGATATGTAGTACAGCGCCATTAATAATGACGAATGACGGGGGTATGTGCGGGTGCTTCGTAAGGCGATGGATAATTACAAGCGGTTTTTGTATGGCAGGTACGGGCAGGATAGCCTGAACAGGTTCATCAGTAGCTTGGCGCTTGTGTTTTGCGTTCTATCTTTTTTTATCAGATTAAACTTCATATACATCATTGTGCTCATCTTATTCGCGCTGTCGCTTTTTAGGTCACTGTCAAAAAACCACACGGCGCGCAGGCGAGAGAACCAGGCGTATGCAAAGGCTGCAAAACCCGTCAAACGTTTTTTCAAATATTGGACTGTCCGAATTAAATCGCAAAAAACGCATAGGGTGTACACTTGCGGGCAATGCAGCAGCATATTGCGCATACCGAAGTCCGCCGGCGGAGGGAAATTTGAGATAAAGTGCCCAAAATGCGGCGCATCATCGACAAGGCGCCTCAGTGGCGGATGATGCGCCATGAGCTACAAGAGACTGTAACTGTACATGAAACTGAATAATAGACTATACAAGTGACTTAACAAGATACTGCACATGAGACTGCACATGAGACTGTATATGAGACTGTAAAGGTACATACCGTAAATTGTTTGGATATATATTAGTTAATCCGAAAACACTGTCGAAGGCAGAAAAAGCCCGCTACCGCGCCGCTTATTGCGGCATGTGCCGCCAGCTCGACGCGTATGGCGCGGCGGGGCGGGCCGCGCTTTCGTACGATATGACGTTCATCGCCCTTCTGTTGAACTCCGTCTACAAGCTGGACGAGGAACACGGCGAGGAGCGTTGCGTGATGAGGCCCGTGCCCGTCCATAAATACTTTATATCGGAAGCGACGGCGTATGCCGCTGATATGAATATCCTGTTTGCATATTACAACGAGCTGGATGACTGGAACGACGAGGGCGACAGACACGCACTGGAGAGGAGCGCCAAACTGGGGGAGTTCCTGCCGGCGCTGGAGGCGCGCTGGCCGGCGCAGGTGCGGCGCGCCGCCGAGTGCGTCGATCGGCTTTCGGCTATGGAGCGGGAGAATGTGTTGAACCCAGACGGGCCCGCCAACTGTTTCGGCGATCTGATGGGAGAGGTCCTGGATTGGCGGGGCGAGGGCGGCGGCAGCGTGGGCGGCGACAGTACGGACGGCGGCGAAAGAGATAACACAGGCAGTGGCGCAGAGAGCGGTGCTAGCGGTGGCGTAGGAGGCGGAACAGTCGACAGCGCGGGCGGCAGACTGCGCAGAATGGGGGAGGCGCTTGGGCGCTTCCTTTATTTACTGGACGCGAGCAACGACCTTCGCGAAGATATCCGAAAGGAACGCTATAATCCGTTGGTTTCCCAAATGGACACGGATTTTGAACCGCTGCTGACCATGTTGATTGGCGAATGCACAGGCGAGTTTGAACAATTGAATCCGGAGCGGGATGTGCATCTGCTCCGCAATGTGCTGTATTCGGGTGTTTGGATGCGATACCGCAAGACGCGCGGCGCCTCGGGCGGAAAGGGGGCTGACAATGGCTGATCCATATGTCGTCTTAGGTGTAAGCCCCTCGGTTTCCGACGAGGAACTGACCCGCGCGTACAGGAAACTGGCGAAAAAATACCATCCGGACATGAACGCGGGCAGCAGGGCGGCCGAACAAAAAATGCAGGAGATCAACGCGGCGTACGACAGGATAAAAAATGAGCGCGCCGGCGTCGGCACGTCTGCGGGCGGCAGCGGGGCGGATCCGTTTGGCGGCTTCGGCGGGTTCGGCGATTTTGGCGGTTTCGGTGGCGCCTACGGAGGCGGCGGGGCGGGCCAGAACCGCTACGGCGGGCGGTACGGGCGGCAAAGCGGCGGTTCGTACGACCCGTTCGGCGGGTTCGGATGGTATGACGAGTCAGACGGTGCGGGCGATACCGGGGGGCGCGAGACAGAATCGCGCGACCCCGTGTTTTCCCAAGTGGACACGTGTATCCGGGCGGGCTTTTATCAGCAGGCGCTCCAGCTCCTTTTCGCATTCGACGACCGGGAGCGCGGCGCCGAATGGTTTTATTATAGCTCGCTGGCGAATTTAGGCGTCGGCAACAGAGTCACGGCGCTGCGGCATGCCCAGGAGGCAGTGCGCCTCGAGCCGGATGTAACGGCGTATCGCTCGCTGCTGTATCAGCTTGAACGCGGCGCATATGTCTATCGGCAAGCCGGCGCGTCGCAGGGTTTCGAAATGCGCAACCTGGGCAGGGCGCTCCTGCAATGCCTCTTCTCTCAACTACTATGCTACTGCTTCTGCTGCCGCCCCTGTTGAAGATATAAGTTTGGGCGGCTTTCGCCCCTGTTAGGAACATAGGTGGGGGCGGCTTTTGCCCCTACCCGCCTTTTTCGAAGCGGCGCCAGTCGCTTTTTAAATAATAAACCGTCAGGATTGCGCCGGCGACGGCCCAGGTCAGCGGATAAGCCAGCGCCACCGACTCGGGCGTGTAGATGAACTTTGTCATTACGAACAGATACAACTGCCGGAGCCCGACGAACGAGCCCACGCAGGTGAACATCGCCATCTTCACGTCCCCGGAGCCGCGCAGCGCGCCCGGGATTATCTGCGAAAAGTTCAATATTATATACAGCGGCGCGAAAACGCGCAAGAAGCGCAGCCCATATTCGAGGATGTCCGCTTCCGGCGTGAATATGCGCAGGAACGTCCTACCGTTGGCTAATGTGACGACTGACAGCGCCGCTGTCAGCATCAAGCCACCCGTCACGGCGATTTTCACGCCCTGCCGCGCCCTTTTCACATTGCCCGCGCCCAGGTTTTGTCCGACAAACGTCGCGACCGTCATCGACATCGTCTGCACGGGCAACATGATGAACGCGTCCAGCCTGGTCGTCGCACTGTAGCCCGCGACCGCTTGCGCGCCCAGCAGGTTTATATACGATTGGACGATGATGTTGGATGCGCTGATGATGGACGTCTGAATCCCGCCGGGCAACCCTATGCGAAATATGCGCCGGGTGTAGGCCCAGTTGATGCGCAACGAGCGCAGCTCCAGCCTGTGAGGCCCTACCGCCCTGCACAGCGTGACGATGACGAGGACGGCGGTTACCAACTGCGAAAACACCGTCGAAAACCCGACACCGGCTATCCCCATTTTGAACACGATTACCGCCAGCAGGTTGATGAGTATGTGCAGTATCGACGATATGATCAAAAAATACAACGGCCTACGCGTGTCGCCAATGGCGGTGAGGATGGCGGCGCCGATATTATATACTGTCAACGCCGAAAGGCCGCAAAAATAGATGCGCAGGTAAACGACTGCGTCCGGGATAATTTCCTCGGGTGTCCGCATGACGCGCAGCACGGCGGGCGTGATGGCGACGCCGACGAGCGAGAGCGCGACGCCCAACGCGATGGCAAGCGACACGGCGGTGTGGATGAGGCCTCTCATGTCCTCGGCGTCGTGCGCCCCGAAGGCTTGCGAAATCAGTACGCTGGCGCCCATCGACATGCCCATGAAGAACGCTATGATCATGTTGATGAACGGGCCGGACGCGCCGACCGCCGCCAGCGCGTCGCTGCTCACGTAATTGCCGACGACAATGGCGTCAAACGCGTTATACAGTTGTTGCAGCAGGTTTCCGATAAATAACGGGATAGCGAAACGGATCATCATCGGAACAATGCCGCCGCCCGTCATATCCGCGTTTTTCATTTAACGAGTATAGCCCAAGCGTCCGCGAAAAGCAACCATGATGCAAGGGGGCTGGCCGCCTACACGGGAGCCCTACACGGGAAACTACGGGAGACCACGGGGGTGGTATAACGCTGAAAATCGCATAAGCGCCCATAAGAGCGACCCTTGTGGCCGCCCGCCCCGCGTCACTGCGTCCCCGCCGCCCCTTACTTGCGGCGCGTTGCGGTAGTCATTTCAAAACCTGTCTCGTAATCCAACTGACGCTTTTCGTAGCGTTCGTCCTCCTCGCGCTGGCGCGTCATCCCCGACGACCAGGACGCCGCCCGCGCACCAGCCCGCCACGGCCTGCGCTCCCAGTAGTAGCCCCGGAAGGGGTCTCGCGTGGCGTCCATATGCTCCAGCAGCATGTCGTGCAACCTGTTTCGCTCCGCCGCACGCGAGGCGTCCGCGATTAGGTTCTCCATTTCGTTCGGATCGTTTTCCAGATCGTACAGCTCGTCGCCGGACAGCAGGTTGACAGACAGTTTGTACCTGCCGTCGAACACGGCGCGCATTGGTTGGAACCCGCCGAACGTGTCATGATCGACTTCATATCGGCCAAATTCGATGAATATGCAATCATTTGTGCGGTGCGCCCCGGGGTTCTCCAGCTCGGCGGAAAGGTCATTGCCCTCCATCGTTTTGGGTATATCGAAACCCATCATCTTCATTATTGTGGGCGACAGATTGATGTGGGACACGGGGTTGCGCCCCACCGCCCCCTGCGGGATACCGTCGCCGCGTATTATCAGCGGTATCCTGGTAATTTCGTCGTAGGCCGCCGGGCCTTTCCCTGACAGCGAATGGGAATGCAGGAAATCGCCGTGGTCGGAGGTGTATATCAGCAACGCGTCCGGCGCATACTTGTCGGCGGCGTCTGCGACCCTGCCGATTTCACCGTCGATGAAAGAATTGCAACCGAAAAAATATCTATTGTTCATATCAAGCGCATCCTTGTCCTCAAAAAGGCTGCTCCCTGCCCAGACGCGTTGGTACTCCGGCTTGTTTGCCAGCGTGTCGTAGACGTTCGGGCTTTTTGGGAAAGCGTAGTCCGCGTACATGCCGCTATACGGCTTGGGGCACATATAAGGGTGGTGCGGCTCGTCAAAAGACACGGCCAAAAAGAACTCCTCCCCGCCGTGCTTTTTCAAAAAGTCCTCCGCCCTGTCGGCGCAGCGGCGCCCGTATGTCATCTCTGCGGGGAAGTCATGTTCGCGCATATACGCTGTGTCGCGCGAGGCGGCGCGCATATCGCGGGGCAGTTCTTCCAGATAATTGCGCATGTCGTACCAATAACTGCCGTCCCAGCCTGGCGGGCACTTGCCCGTGCCAAAGTAGTCACCGCCATCCAGGTGCCACTTGCCGATATACGCCGTGTGGACGCCATTGTCGCTGAGCCGCCGGCCAATCGTCAGCGTATTGTCCGAAATGCCCATCGAGTTGGCCCAGCTTGCGCACGAATGCGGGTACTGCCCGGTGAAGATCGCAGCGCGAGCGGGCTGGCAGACGGGCTGCGCGGTATAGGCGCGCTCGAAGCGGACGCCCCTTTGCGCCAGGCCGTCGATGCACGGCGTCCGCAGTCCCGTATCCCTATAGCAGCCGCACATGTCCCAGCGCTGGGTGTCGGTCATTATCAATATAATCTTTTTGAAACGCAGCATAATATCGACCCGCCTTTGAGATTGTTGTGTCCATACTTATCATATATAATAACTTTATTTAACGAGCTTAGCCATACAATATTACCAAATAGCATAGTGCATGCAATCAATATGAAATAACCAAATTTGTTAATTAATAGAAAAAAGTAAAACTATAAGTAAAATATGGATTGAAATCACATAAATATATTATCATAGGATGGGTGATTACTTTATTGTATAGGAAAGGTGGCATTGTAAAATGAATAAAACCAGGTTTAAAGCGCCGTTCAGGCCCGTGTACCCGTCGCCCGCCGGGCTTATCGTTTCTATAGACGAGAATGGCAAAAACAATGTTATGACTGCGGGCGAGATTTTTAATATTGGGCTTCGGAACCCTACAATCATAGGGATAGCGTTGAGAAAAGCCGTTTATACCCATTCATTGATTGTCAGGTCCGGGGAGTTCACTGTAAACTTCGCCACTGCTGCAATGATTGATAAAGTGGATTTGGTTGGTACCATAAGCGGGAGGGACGGGCTTGATAAATTTAGTGAGTATGGGCTAACGCCCATTGCATCTGCGGAAGTTAAGCCCGCGATAATTTTAGAGTGCCCGGTGAATCTTGAATGCAAGTTGTTGAATGTCACGGTTGTGGGCGATCATGACCTTATGCTCGGGGAAGTGTTGGCAATGCATGTCGATTCTGACAAAATGGAGTTACGCGGCGGCAGGGAACGTATGGTGGTGGAAAAACTGGATGCCTTTTTGTTTGCGGAGGGCGAATATTTCCGCGTCGGAGAAAAAATAGGGTATCAAGGGTTCACAAGAAAAAGGATTGATTAACGTAAAAAATCTGCGGTGCGATGGTTCAGCGGTGCGATAGTACGGCGGTGCGGTGGTGCGGCGGTGCGGCGGTGCGGCGGTACGGTGGCGCGGCGGTGCGGCGGCGCGGCGGCGCGATGAGGACATCGCGCCCTACGAAGAACGTGTTTGTACTCGTAGGGTGCGATGTCCTCATCGCACCGAAAATATAAACCTATATCACTTATATCCTCTTATCCTCTGATAAAGTTATCTGTGGTAAATTTATTTTATGAATTTTCTAACCATTTTCTAAAATAAACGCGGCGGTGTGGGCTTCTATGTTGATCGTATAGGCGCCGTCTTTCGCCGATATGGCTTGCTTGTCGCCGTATATGGTGTACAACGTGGCTTCGGCGGGCATGCCTTCAACTACGATGCGGGCGTTCGTGGGCCTGTCGCCAAAATTGGCGAACGCGACCCCGTGCCTGCAGTCGTCCCCGACATAGTGCCTGGCCGCGACAGCGGCGGGCTGGCACGACAGGCCGTCGTCGTCGACAAAGATGCTGTTGTTTATGAAATCCATCAGCGAGCCTCGCAGCTTTTGCAGCTTCACCACATATTCATATACATCCATAGCGTTGGCGTTGTCGCGCCGGCGGTAGTGCTCGAGCACCAACCCGTTGATGAATGCGTTGCTGTAGTCGTCGCGGCTTGCGCACAGGCGGGACGATGGCCGGTGGTGGGGATAGGTGTAGCGGTAAATGTTCGAGGAGAGGTGCGCGCCAGCGGGCAGGTCCGTGACGCCGCTGTCCTGTGTCGCCCAGCCGTGGATGAAGTCCAGCTTGTGCAGGAAGGCGTCGCACGTCAGCTCGCCGACGATGGCGAACTCGGGGTCTTTCGATGCAGCGTATTTTTGCAGGTTGTCCAGGAGCTGTATTTTTCCGTGGAACGCCATGTCCGGCGACTCATGCTCATGGTTCTCGTTGAAGCAGATGTATGCGGCGTCGGCGCCGATCTGGTCGTACAGCAGCCCGTTCGCGCCTAGATCCATGACGATGTCGATCTGCTGCTTCAACTGGTCTTCCCATTGGTAGGTGGACGGGCAGGACAGGGCGAACAGGCGGTTCGGGTACAGCGTCGCCTCAAAGTTGAACGAATATTCGTCTTTATACGGCGTCCCGTCCTCGCTCACGACGCAGCAGTCCTTGCCGATGGTCTTGTAGAAATCGGTGCAAAGGTCAATCAGGCGGCCCTGGGTGTAGAGCAGCACCTTGCCGCCCTCGGCCCTGACCTTGGCGATGGCCTCGCGCAGCTTTTCGGCGCCGCCCAGGCGCTCGTCCGGGTCGAGCTCGGGGTAGCCGTTGTCGAAACCGCGCTTGACCCAGCCGAATACGATTATCGGCAGCTCCAGCCCTTCGGCGCGGTTGGCTTTAAACGTATCGTAGATGTGGCTGTACGGGTTGTTGATGCGGCGGTCCTGCGATATGCACGAGATGATTTGGAAGCCCGGCGAGTCCTGAATCCACCCCGGCGCGGACGGGCGCTCAAATTTGGTTGACGTGAACTCGGCATAGCGCTTCGCGCCGGCGTGCCACCCGCCTTCGTGGCAGCGGATGACGAACTTACCGGATGACCACTTTTTGCCTGGTTTCACAAACGGGTAGCGGGCGAACCCAAGCTGCATGTCCTCCTCCACGTCGCGCGCGCGCATCAACAGCGCGGTCGACGGCGTTTTCATGTCGTGGTAGCCTAGGTACCAACCCTGCTTGCTGTTGTAGTAGTCCATCCAGGGCATTGCGCACGCGCCCGGGTACAGCAACGGGTACCTGCCCATACCGTACGAAAAGAATTGGCCGGCTGGGCGGTGGCCGAACGTGACGCCGTCGTACCTGGGGAGGTTATGCAGCGGGTCGTCCATGATCATGCCGTCGGACGCATTAATTATCAGTTTGTGCGCCTGGCGTTGATCCAGCTCGCGGATGCCGGACAGGAACGGGAACCATATCTCGCGTAGCGTCTCGCCCGAAGCGTTGTCCACCTCGACCTGCGCGACCAGCTCCTCGCCGTGCAGCTCGTATGTCATGGTCACGTTGAACGCCTGGCGCTCTTTACTGCCCTGCAGCCCGCCGAAGCGCAGTACCGCGCGCGTCGCCTCCGCCGTCACGTCCGCGTGGTTGTCAGCGTCGAAGATCGGGTGCTCGCGCCACGGGCCGACCGACGAGACCATCTTCCAGCCGGTCAGGTTTTCGCCTTGGGCGACCAGCGAGGCGTTGGTCTTTTTGTTAGTCAGTTCCAAGATGATACCGCTGTCGTTGAGTATACACAGTAGGTCGCTGTTTTCGATGCGAATTGGGTTGCCCATGATTACTCCCTCCATCGTTCATTTAGGTTATTTATTTAAGCAGGCGATAAAAAATCGCGGGCGAACAATGTTCGCCCCTACATTTTGTAGTGCATATTATAACATATGGCTTTATTGGTGTTGTGCGGTTATATAGATGTCGGATGAATTATGGCGCATGATGGCGCAGCCGATGCTTTGGTGTGGTACAATTACCGCAAAAGGACAAAGGGGCAGCATATGACTAAAGACGAATTTGCGGGGATTGAGTCGTACATGCTAGGACAGATGCGGGACAGCGCGCACGATCGGCACCATGTTTACAGGGTGCTGAACGCCGCGCTCGATATAGCCGGTCACGAGGGGACGTCCAAGGCCGACACAGATACAGAAGATAATAGCAACGTCGACGCAGATACCAGAGCCGACGGCGTCATCGAAACGGCTATCGAAGAAGAAGGCGATGTCGACACAAGTAACGAAGACGATGGCGAAGTCGATGTCGATACCGGAACCGACAACGACGGAGACGGAGATGGCGAAGTCGATGTCGATGTTCTGATAGCCGCGTGCTTGCTGCACGATATAGGGCGCGAGGCGCAGTCTGCCAACCCCGGGCTGTGCCACGCGCAAGTCGGCGGAGGGATGGCGTTCGGTTTCCTGGTGCGCTACGGGTGGTCGGACAGCAGGGCGGCGCATGTTAAGGACTGCATAACGACCCATAGGTTCAGGGCGGGCAGCGCCCCGCAGAGCATCGAGGCAAAAATCCTATTTGACGCCGACAAGCTGGAGGCGAGCGGCTCTATCGGGATAGCGCGCACGCTCATATATGGTGGGCAGGTATCGGAGCCCATGTATATCATGGATGAAGGCGGGGGCATTGTGGTTGATGGCGGAGGCGCGGATATATCTTCGTTTATGCAGGAGTACAACTATAAATTGAAAAAGGTATATGGCGCATTCTACACAAGGTGGGCCAAGGAGATAGCCGCATGTCGGCAGGCGGCAGCCATCGACTTTTATGAGAGCCTGCACTCCGAAATAAGCGAAAACTATGAAAACGGTATCAATAAATATAGATTTACGTAATCGTGCAATATCAAGCGGCGCGCTGCCTATCTTTTGCCGTCGTGCGGCGATTGCCGTCAGCCGTAGAAGCGGTTATAATAGTCGTCCAGCGGCTCGACGGACGTGGGCGGGTCAGGGTCGTCGGACTCTTCCGTATGCAAGCCAAGCAGCGCACCTGTTTTTGCATTCACCAGTATGTCGAGCCAGTAATATCCTTCCAGGTCGAACAAATAATAGGCTTCGTCATTATAGCCTTCTATTGCATATTCGATTAAATAGAAGTCCTGCCTTATGGTGGTAGGCTCGTACGGAGTTACCATGTCCGGGTGGGCGTCCAGCCACGCTTGGGCGATGCCCCTTGCTTCGGCTATTGTAAGTTTGACTTCGTCGTTAAAAAAGTTGTGGTCCTTTGTATACCATTCGTCCGCCAGCACGAACCCGACGCTGTCGCCCGGCGACGTCAGGTGATAAATTTCGCCTGTGTCCTTGTGCACCAGAACCTCGGCGCCGCCCAGCCTGATAATGCTCAAATTAAAACGATAAAAATCGTTGCCGTTGTATGTATATTCGTCATATTCGGGCTCTATGGCGGCGCCCAACTGGAAAGGATGGCTGTCGAACCAGAGCAGCAACAGCCCCCTGGCCTCGGCTCCATTTGCTGGTGCCCGGCCCGTCCCGCCAGGCTGCGTCCCGCCGCCGCCTGTCCCGCCGCCGCCCGTCCCGCTGCCCGTCGTCAGCAATACGGTATTTGTATCCCCGTCCCAAGCGACGCCTAGCCCCAGCGCCTCAGCGATATATCTCACCGGCACGAACGTGCGCCCATCCGTCAGGACGGCAGCAGTATCCATCATGGCATCCACGCCGTTGGTCGTGATTATGCGACTGTCGATGACAAGCTGTATAAATGTATCATCTTTAGTGACAGTCACCGTACGTATGCTGTCGAGCCATTCAACCTCCGCACCAAAGGCCTCGCTGATAAATCTGACGGGTACCATGGTCCTGTCGTTGGCGTCAATATACGGCGCTACGTCGGTGGCGACAGCCGTGCCGTCCAGTCTGATTGCCAAAGCCCCTGCCGCACTAGCGGCGAATCCGGTCAAGCCCATCACCATAATCAGCGTCAGCGCGATCGTAAATACCATCATTTTCCTGTTCTGCATAATGGAATGCGTCTTCATATGCAACCTCCCCGTTTTTTCGTTGCTTTTTATAAATGCTGTTATGTATAAATACTGTCATGTATAAATGCTGTCATGCATAAATGCTGTCATGTATAAATGCTGCCATAAATAAATGCCGATATGGATAAGTTTGGCTATTATCGGTTATTCGCAAATACGTATTTTGAACCACCTACGATTAATATAATATAACATTTATACTGCTTGTTTAATTTACTGTATAATCATATTATACCTCTTAAAGCGCTGCCCTACCCGAAGCGGGTAGTTTTGGCAAGATGTGGGGCGCAGCGGGCGCGATGTTCGGATGGGGCGGGCGCAGCGGGCGCGATGTTCGGATGGGGCGGGCGCAGCGGGCGCGATGTTCGGATAGGGCGAGCGCAGCGGGCACGATTTTCGGATAGGGCGAGCGCAGCCAGAAAGGATGTGTATAATATGTCATGTAAAAGCATAGGCCACGTCGCTTTTTATACGAGCGACATAGAAGCGAGTTTGGCGTTCTACAAAGACGTATTCGGATTCCCCGAGGCGTTCCGCATGGTGCGCGACGACGGCACCCTTGGGGGCGTGTATGTGTATGTCGCGGAGAACCAGTTCCTAGAGCTTTTTAGAGCGGCCTCCCCCGCCCTGCCGGACACGCCCGGCACAGTCGGGTATACAACCAATGCCCCGGGCTACGCGCATATCTGCTTACATGTCGGCGACGTTGAAGCGGAATATACGAAGGTAAAAACGGCAGGCGCGCCGATTGACGTGGAAATACGGACGGGCGTGTCAAAATGCCGCATGTTTTGGACCCACGACCCCGACGGCAACAGGATAGAAGTGATGGAGCTGCCGCCCGAATCATTGCAGGCCCAAGCGACCGAACGCCTTAAAACGCGTTGAATTATTTTTCGCGCCCGTAGCGCAGCAAATCATATATCTCCTGTTCCGTTTCCAATGCGTCGTAGTCCCCACAGTTATTGTGGGGCTTCGCGCCCGGCTGGCAATATATGATCCCGTTTTCATTGTTGATGCGCAGGCGGTCGATTAGCGCCTGAGTGCCAAATTCCTTCGCAAACCGGAGGAACGCTTTGTTGCGCTTATCTTTTAGCGGCCCGTAGTCCTTCCCGCATGGGTGATCCGGGCAGGCGTAGCACCCGCCGACGCCCCTATTCCTTGCGCACTGCCTTATATAACAGTCGTCTTCGCGGTCATTGACGGTAGCCACGCAGCCGGGGCAGTCGTCATAGCCCTCATACTTGCACAGCACGCAAGCCATTCCGCAATACCCTATGCCACGCCCCTCTTTGAACACTTCGCCAGAAACATCCAATGACACTTCTCCACCCCCTGGCCCATAATCGATATTTACGAATTCTATAGGTTACGAATACTATAGGTGCTATACATTTCGGTCGTTATATGTATTTCGGTTGTTTTTTTATAATACGGTCGTTATATGTATTTCGGTTGTTTTTAACATTATGGTCGTTATATGTATTTCGGTTGTTATATATATAACGGTTGTTGATTATATATCCATTGTAGCAAATATTAATTAAGTTGGCATTCACATCATTATAGCGTCCTGTGCGCTGTATAATTGCATCCCGCGCATTCCAACGAGTATTGTAAGTTTTCGTTCCGCGCATTCCAACACGTATTGAAAATTTTCGTCCCAAGCATTCCAACGCATATTGTGAATTTTCGTCCCGAGCGCATTTTCGCGCAGGGGCGCAATTACATTTTTTTGCTGTGCAAGGCTGTGATATATGCTTTATACGTGGATATAGTGGATATATATGTATGTAAACCTAAAAAAGGGAGACGTTGCTATTATGAAAAAAGCAATTAACCAATCAACGATGATCATGATTATCAATGCGATGTCAATCATCTTTATAATTGCCCTGCTCTTCTCAATACTTGGTCTGCGCGAGATCACTGCGCATATAAACGAGTCGAGCGAAGAGAGGTATGAGTTGACGTTCAACGCAAACAGATTCATGAATGGCTCGTCCTATTTGACCAACGAGGTGCGCGCGTTTGCCGTGACGGGCGATATCGAACATTACAACAACTATTGGGACGAGATCAACATCCACAAGAACCGCGATATAGGCGTCGAGCGGATGAAAGCGATAGGCATCACGCCCCAGGAAGAGGAACGGATCGAAGCCATGTCGGCGCTATCTAACAACCTGGTCCCACTTGAAAGCGCAGCGATGGAAATGACCATGGAGGGCAAGCGGGAAGAAGCCATGGAAGCGGTGTACGGCCAGGACTATTACAGGACCATCGGCCAGATTCAGGCCATCAAGGACGAATTTCTGTCGATGCTCGATGATCGCGCAAAGGATCATGTCGATGAGCTGGTGGAGCAGGAGCAACAAATGCAGTCGCTCATCGTTGTATTTATCATAGTGACCATTATTTTACAAATTGCCAATGTCTCGTCGACGATGATCAAGACGATCATCCCCATACAAAAGCTTCAGAAGGAAATGGAATTTATCGCAAAGGGCGATCTGTCTACCGAACTGAGGCTTGCGCCGGACACTTCAGAAATCGGGCGGCTGACGTTTGCGGCCATTGAAATAAAAACAGAATTAAAAAGATATATCGAAGATATATCCGATAAATTACGCCATATGTCCGAAGGTAATTTGGACCTTGATGTGGACATTGACTATGTGGGCGACTTCATGCCGATCAAAAATGCGCTGGTAAAAATAATCAGCGCCCTAAACGACACCTTGTACCAGATAAACGACGCTTCGCACCTGGTCGCCGACGGCGCCAAGCAGATTGCCAACGGCGCCCAGTCGCTGGCCCAGGGTTCCACGGAGCAGGCGGCTTCGATTGAACAGTTGTCGGCGTCCATCAGCGATATGGCCGTGAAGACAAACCATAATTCGGACATCGCCAGGGAAGCCGCCGTTTTGTCCGGCAGTATCAAGGAAAACGCCGAAATGGGCAGCATGCAGATGGACGAAATGATGCAGGCCGTGAAAGACATAAACGAAGCCAGCAGCCAAATTGGCAAAGTTATGAAAGTGATCGACGACATCGCATTCCAGACAAACATCCTGGCTCTCAACGCGGCGGTCGAGGCGGCCAGAGCCGGGCAGCACGGCAAAGGTTTCGCTGTCGTGGCCGAAGAGGTTCGGAGCCTGGCGGCCAAGAGCGCAGAGGCGGCCAAGGATACAAGCGGATTTATAGAGAATTCCATCGATAAAGCCAACATGGGCTTGAATATCGCGACAAGGACGTCCGACTCGCTCCATGAGATTGTCGATGGCATCAACCGCAGCGCAGATATTGTCATGCAAATCGCCCAGTCGTCGGAGGAACAGTCACAGGCGATAACGCAAATCAATACAGGCATCGATCAGGTCGCGAAGGTCATTCAGCAAAACAGCACCACGGCCCAGGATAGCGCGGGGGCCTCCGAGCAGATGAGCGGGCAGTCCGATATGCTGGCGCAGACCATAGCGCAGTTCCAGTTGAAAGGCGCACAGTATCCAGGGTTGAGCGGGGGACGGCCGGCGCTAATGGGGGCTGGGGTTGGCGCAGGGGCTGGCGCAGGTGCAGGCGTAGGTGTTGGCGCAGGTGCAGGCGTAGGCGTAGGAGATGGGGCCGGTTTCGGAATTGGAACAGGAGATTGGGATGGTGATTGGGCTGGCGCCGGGGCTGGGAATTAGGACGGTGCTGGCGCCGACGCCGGGGCTGGGACTGGCGCAGGGGCTGAAGATGGGGCCGGGGCTGGAGATGGAGCGGCGGGCGGTAAGTTCATGAAAAGGTTGCTGTCACTTTCGGGAGACGTATATGAAGAGCGGCATATTGTTGTATAATATTATATAGACATATGGCCATCCGGGACTTCCAGGTTTTCGGGAGATTTGAATGTATAACGGCGGAGACGATTATATCTATGCAAGCATGAAACCAATGATGGACAAATTTTGGGATTCAGCATACTCGGGGATGTCGGAATACGAAATATCTAAAATTTACACTAAAAAAACGAAAACGCTCAGCGCGGACCCCTATTCCATAGAGGCGTTGGACGAAGAGTTGCAAGAATGCCAGTTCGACATTTCTATGCTGTACCTTGAATATGAAAAAAGCAAAAAAGACGGCGTCGATTATTTGGGCAAAATCGAAAAACTTTCGGAGAGGGTACGCGAACTAAAGAAACAGATAAGCGAGAGGGAGAAAGACGAATGGGAAAAACTCAACGATCCTGTCGCTTATGAGACGCGCAAGCGCTTGGAAAAATACGATTATTTGATATCGGAGTTCAAGAGCGCGCAGTCCGAATATGACTACCGCATACTGCATGATGCGTTCGGCGAACTGGAAAGTTTCATGGACGCGCAACGCTATGCCAACGTGTGTGGGGAACGTTATCTGGAGATCAAGCTCGGGCGCGAGGCGCAGACGTACGACGATGCGATGCGGCGACTCGGCGCGCTGGAACAGGCGGACAAGCGCGGCGACGCCGATTACTATAGCACTACGCGCGACGCCGAAGATCATTATAATGCTAAGCCTGGCGCCGAAGATCATTATAACGCCAAGCATGGCGTCGATGAGTACTATGGCGCCAAACGCGGCGCCGTTGCTCATTATAGTTCCAAACGCGGCGCAGTTGATCATTATTCCGCTGCGAGAGAATATGGCGCGCTAGCTGGAATATTTAACGAAATCAGCGACTATTCGGATGCTCTGGAAATGTCCCGTTATTGCGCCGATGCCCGCGACATGGCAAATAAAAAGGGGGATCGGGCGACTAAAATATCCGGTTGGGTCAACATCGTCGCCCTGACGTTTGGTTATTTGACCCAGATATTGGCGACGCTGCTGTATGCCGTTGTGTTGCTCGATATTTGCCGCCCCGGGCCCATTGGAAGCCTGTTGTCATTTTTTGAAAGCGCACTTTACGCTGCGGCTTTCCATGGAATCGTGGACGCGTCAAGGCGCTTTTTGTTTGTAGCCGGCAATTTATGGTTCATGCTGATCGCTTTTGGCATATATGCCATTATAATTGGTATTATCAACTTTTTATTGATCCGCCCAACCATCCGCTATGCCGCCCGCCCGATCGCGGCGCACTCTGGGCGCGGGTTCATATATGCAGCTATTGTCGCGCATGCAGTTGTTTACGCAATCCTCATGAACGCTGCAGCCGTCTACAGTTTTCCTGTTTTGCGTTTTATCTGGAACGTGTTGTCTTACTCCGTTCTTGCGCTTATCATGGCCATTCCCGGCATATTGCTGACCAGGAAGCCGACATCCGACAGGGCGTTTTCATTTAAAGCCATTTACATACCGGCGACCGTATTTACGATGTTTCTCGGACTCGGAGCCATATATCTGTCGTCTATGTTCAGCTTGGCCGCGCCACCGCCGGTATACGCGCCTGTAGCGGCACTGGCTACAGACGAAATGGAGCCGGCGCTCGCTGATCTGCCACAGGGGCAGGATGGTGACACCGAAATAATGGATTTATCGGATGACGATGTGTTGCCGGCGGGGCCCGCA
>Ga0099364_10003015_pt1 | contig 26490 bp, 22 predicted proteins | sample TergutTh196P3_FD_73070 | JGI IMG/M metagenome (GOLD analysis project Ga0099364, IMG submission 73070) | Microcerotermes parvus P3 segment gut microbial communities from Pointe-Noire, Republic of the Congo - Th196 P3 | ecosystem: Host-associated > Arthropoda: Insects > Digestive system > Gut ...
AGCTCAGTCGGTAGAGCACGTCCTTGGTAAGGACGAGGTCATGAGTTCAATTCTCATCAACAGCTTCGTGGTTAATGACCAGTGGTTAGGGGGTCAATAACCTGTATGTACACGCCTAACCGCTAGCCAGTAACCACCTGGCGACCAGACTTTATTAGGAGAAAACATCAATGGCAAAAGAAAAATTTCAACGCACGAAACCGCACGTCAACGTCGGCACCATCGGACACATCGACCACGGCAAGACGACCCTGACAAGCGCGATTCTTGCGGTTCAAGCCCAAAAGAACCTCGCAAAGGTTAAGGGGTACGCTGACATCGCCAAAGGCGGTACAGTACGGGACGCAACCAAGACGGTAACGATTGCCGTCGCCCACGTCGAGTACGAAACCGACAACCGGCACTACGCCCACATCGACTGTCCCGGTCACGCCGACTTCATCAAGAACATGATCACCGGTGCTGCCCAAATGGACGGAGCAATCCTCGTCGTCGCCGCCGATGCCGGCCCGATGCCCCAAACACGGGAACACGTCCTATTGGCACGCCAAGTGAACGTGCCGAAACTCGTGGTGTTCCTTAACAAGACTGACTTGCTCGACGACCCCGAACTCCTCGAACTCGTTGAACTCGAAGTCCGGGAACTTTTGGACAAATACGACTTCCCCGGCGAAGACACGCCGATCATTCGCGGCGTTGCCCGGGATGCAATGACAAAACCCGGCGATCCCGCCGCTGCAAAGTGCATCGGCGAACTGATGGAAGCCCTCGACTCCTTCATTCCCGAACCGCCGCGCGAGCAGGACAAACCGTTCCTGATGGCAATCGAAGACGTTTTTTCTATCGAAGGTCGCGGAACTGTCGCCACCGGTCGTATTGAACGGGGTGTCATCAAAGTCGGCGAAGAAGTCGAAATCGTCGGTTTCACCGATGAAAAACGGAAGGTTGTCTGTACCGGTGTCGAAATGTTCAAAAAGGAACTCGATCAGGGACAGGCGGGAGACAACGTAGGACTTCTCCTTCGTGGTGTCAAGCGTGAGGAAATCGAACGTGGTCAGGTGCTTGCCAAGCCCGGCTCGATTCAACCGCACACCGAGTTTGAAGCCGAAGTGTACGTGCTGTCGAAAGAGGAAGGCGGTCGTGCGACTCCGTTCTTCTCCGGCTATCGTCCGCAGTTTTACTTCCGCACGACCGACGTAACGGGTGCGTTGACGCTTTTAGGGGATGCCGAAATGTGTATGCCCGGTGATAACGTGAAACTCAAAGTCGAACTCATTTCGCCGATTGCGATGCAGGAGAATGTCCGCTTCGCTATCCGTGAAGGCGGTCGCACCGTCGGTTCCGGCGTGGTTACGAAGATTTTGAAATAGGACACGATGAAAGCCGGGAGCATAACGAAGTATAGCGACCGGATTGCCCAGCGTGTTGGTCTGGTCGCTGCGCTTCGTTCCCGGCTTTCATGTCCAAACGGGAGTAGTTTAGTGGTAGAACTGCGGTCTCCAAAACCGCTGGTGGGGGTTCGATTCCCTCCTCCCGTGATTGTGTAAGTTGACGGAGCCGCAATCTTTAGATTGCGCAATCTGAAGATTGCGGCTCTGTTGTCCTCCGGTTATCATTATCGTACAAATGGAACTCCTAAAAGAACTATTTCGGTTTCGTCGTTACAAGATCAGTCAGGGGCGGTTGATTCGCCGATTGACGATGGCGGGCGTTTGGGTACTGGCAGCCACCGCTGCATGGAAGTGTACCCTAATGGACTTTACCTGGCTTTCCCGTTGGGTGACGTATTTTTCCGGGCTGAATGCTCAGTTGGAATCGGCACGAGAAACGGCGGCTGACGCAGAATTGATAGCAGCACTGACCGATAAGATGGCAGCATTTGATGCCGTGTTTGTTCCAATTTTCACATATTCTATGGCGGGAGTGATTCTGCTTTTCGGACTCTGGTTCGGATGGCGGCTCATAAATTGGGTAACATTTTCCGATTTTCTCATTTCCGTGGAAGCGGAAATGGCAAAGGTGTCGTGGCCCGGAAGAGCAGAACTGAAGTCGTCCACTATCGTTGTGTTGATCGTCTTTTTGTTCCTCGCCGGATTGTTTCTCATCTACGACTTTGCGTTACTCACCATATTCAAAGCCATAGGAATACAATAGGGGACGATTAAACATGGAAGCCGGGAACGCAACAGGAGTGTAGCGACCGGATGACTCGCTAAACGATCCGGTCACTCCGGTTATCACCTACGCTCCCGGCTTTCATTCACAAGATTGTATAAACAGAACAATGTCCGAAACAGAATTAAAAACCGACGAACTGCATGTCGATGAACAGGAGTTCGAAATGTCGAGCGATCCCGTCGATGCGGTCTGGGAAGACGACGATGACGACTTCGATGTACCGCCGCCGAAACCCTTCTTTGAAGAGAATAAGGAGCCTCGGGCACCCGGCAAAAAGGATTGGTACATCCTGAAAGTGCAGGTCAATCGGGAAGACACGATCAAAAAAGACCTCGAGCGCCGGATTGCCGTCTCCGGTTTGGAGAAGTTTTTCGGCGAAATCCTCGTTCCGTCGGAAAAAGTAACTGAAATTCGAGGGGACAAAAAGAAGATCGTGAAACGGAAACTCTATCCGGGCTACATTATGATCTTCATGGAGGTTTTCGACGACACGTGGTTTCTCGTTCGGGAAACGGCAGGAGTCGGCGACTTCACCGGTGCACAGGGCAAACCGACTCCGATGTTGGCGCACGAAGTTGAACGCATCTTGAAATTGGAAAAAGAAGGACCGGCAAAGATGCCCGAACTCAAAGTCGGCTATCAGGTCGGACAGGAAGTCAAAGTCAAAGAAGGTCCCTTTGAAACGCTTGAAGGTGTGGTGGACAACATCGACTACGCCAGTGGTCGGGTAACGGTCATCATCAGTATTTTCGGTCGAAGCACTCCGGTTGAATTGGAATACTGGCAGATCGAAACGGCAAGCAAGTAGCGTACTGCTCCCGCTTGTCTTTTATAAGTCTTGTGGTATAATGTTCCTGAAATTGAATAGATAATCATGGCAAAGCAAGTAACAGCGACGGTTCGGTTTCACGCAAAGGGGGGGCAAGCGACGGCGGCTCCGCCGGTCGGAACGGCTCTCGGTAAGTACGGACTCAACTTGGGTCAGTTCGTTCAACAGTTCAACGAACGCACCAAGGGGGATCTCGGTATGAGAATACCGGTGGTTGTAAAAGTGTTCGGAGACCGGACTTTTGAACTCGAAACCAAAACGCCGCACAGTGTCGATCTGCTCAAACAGGCGGCAAGCATCGTAAACGGCAGCGGAAATGTTCCGAGAGTTAAAGTCGGACAAGTTACAACAAAGCAACTCGACGAAATTGCCGCTAAAAAAATGAAAGACCTCAATGCCCGAAGCGTCGAAGCCGCAAGAAATATCCTCGCGGGTACTGCTCGAAGTATGGGACTCGACGTGGTGGAATAACGCCCTGCTCTTCGTATGAACACAGAAATTTTTGCAACTCGTCAGGAAATGGGCACTGCGGCGGCAAAAGCGGTTGCCGGTTTTCTGCGGAACGCCTTATCGGGACAAGAAACCGTCAGGGCGATCTTTGCTGCCGCTCCGTCTCAAAACGAAATGCTCGTTGCGTTGCTCGTTGCCGAAGGAATCGATTGGAACCGAGTCGAGGCGTTTCACATGGACGAGTACATCGGTCTGGATCCTGCCGCACCTCAACGTTTTGCGAAATTTCTCAAGGATCGGCTCTTTGATCGATTGCCCTTTCGTGCCGTCCACCTGATCGAGCCGGAGATTCCCCATCCGGTGGAGCAGTACGAACAACTCCTGAAATCGGCACCGATTGATTTGGTGTGCCTCGGAATCGGCGAAAATGGACACATTGCGTTTAACGATCCTCCGGTGGCGGATTTTACCGATCCCGTCTGGGTAAAGATCGTCGAACTGGAAGATGCTTGTCGTCAACAGCAGGTCAATGACGGCTGTTTTGCAACCTTAGACGATGTTCCCAAACTGGCAATAACGCTGACGATACCGGCACTGCTTTCCGGGCGGCAGTTGATCTGTACGGTACCAGGTACGACGAAGCGGCAAGCCGTTTTTAGGACGCTCAACGATCCGATTTCAACGGCGTGTCCTTCGACGATACTGCGTAACCATGCTGATTGCACTTTGTTTCTGGACGAGGAATCTGCGGACGATATACTGTTGGCGAAAGCCTAATTCGGAACCTATTTCTCTGCCATGATGATGAAAATATGGCGGCTCGCGTCGGAATGACGGAAGCGAGTCCAGCCCCATTGGAGATACGCTCTAGATTCGTCCCTGTATCATTTGCTGGGCAAAGAGCAATGTTATTTGGTGCAACATTTTTTCGATCACCTCATCGTAACCGAATGATCCGATGAGGGTCGAACCACACTTCAAATTGACCACATTTTTGCCGCACCAAAGCCCTATGTCGGCGTGATCCGTTTCGCCCGGTCCATTCACCCGACAGCCCATTACGGCTATCGTCAGCGCCGCAGACGGCGGTATTTTCTGTACCGCATCCCGAACCTGTTCCGCAAGCAAAACAAATTGCTCGTTTTCGACTCTTGCACAACTCGGACAACTGATAATGTTCACGCGTTCCGGTTGCCAATCAGTCAGCACGTTTCCCGCCGTTACGTTTTGCAAAATCAAACGTCCCGCCTCGATTTCTTCTGCTTTTCGGTCATTAGGGACGGTCAGCGACACTCGGAGCGTGTCGCCGATTCCTTCGGCGAGTAGCGGTTCGAGAGCGGCTCTCGATTTGTCGATTCCCTCCGGCGGCAAGCCCGCCTCCGTGAGTCCAAGATGAATCGGTACATCGGGACGCTTTGCCGCAAATTGCCGATTCGCCAACAGTACCGCGTGCGGATCGGACGACTTGATCGAAACGCAGTATCGATCAAAGCCGAGCGAGTCGATGAGTTCGGCATGTTGCACTGCGCTGTTTAACGCAACGTCAGTGTCTGCCGTCTGTCGTTTGCCGTCTGCCGTTTGTCCAAGACTTCCGCAGTTGACTCCGATCCGCAGAGCACAATCGTGTTGCCGGACTATTTGGACAATGCGCTCGACTTTCGTTTGCCAAGGCGTTTTCGGTTCGGCATGGTGAAGATGACCGGGATTATATCGGATTTTATCCACAAAGGGAGCAACCACTTCGGCAAGCCGATAGTTTTCCTGCAAGTCCACCGAGAGGTTGGCGGTGGTCTGCTGTCGGATTTCCCGAAGGGCTTCGGCATCGTGCAGAGTATCGACGGCAACGCGGACGATGCCGGCACCCGCTTCGGCGAGCCGTTGGCACATTTCGGCGGTTTTTTCGATGTCGGTCGTTTTCGTTGCCGTCATACTTTGCAGCACGATGGGCGATCCACCGCCGATCTTTACCGTACCGATTGAAATGATGCGAGTCGTTGTTCTCATTGTTTTCCATTGTACCGTAAATGGCAATAAAATTGCCCCGTCCTATTCTTGTGTCTTTTGTGGTAGAATTACACCATTACGATGCCGTCGTCGAAAGATCATGCCGCTTGGACAGTCTCTCCTCACGCCAAACAGCGTGCCTGGGAGCGGTACGGCATTATCTTCTCGCCGAAAAAATGGACGGAATTCTGTGAAACCCTCCAAAAAGGAAAACGTTCAATCCGTTTGGAAACCGGCGAATCTGGGAGTTGCCGATTCGCTTGCTATTTTCAAGAAACATGGTTTCTCGTGGGATGCAGTATCCATGGTGACGGCGGCACAGTTTCGACGTTTCTTCCTGCCGATGCGCTTGCCGATGGCGACAAAATCATTTTGCAGTCCGATGACCGGTATCGCCGCTTCGGCAACGACGAGTGGAACATAATGCATCAAAGGCTGTCTGGCACTATCATGGCAAAAGAGCGAAAACCTCTGCCAATCTAAGGCTTCCGCCAGAAAATATCATGCCGATTTTCGTCATTCCGGCGAAAGCCTTAACGTGCTTCGTTTGAGAGTCTGTCTGCCTTATGCAAGACTTCGGCAAAATCTTTGTTTGTTTTCAACAGATTATAAAATAGAATCACCTGACTGCCCACAACGCTGTCTGGAGCAATACCGCAGATTTCATCAAGGATGTGCAGCACTCCTTTTTTGTCCATTATTTCTTGCAGTCTTAAACTTGCTTCGTCTCTGGGGTTTTCATAGAGTAATCCCGCCGCTATTCCCGCGTGGATATAGGCACCGGGTAAGCCTTGTTCGCAACAAAAAATAGCGGCACCGGCAAGGCGGTCAGTGCCGGAGAGTTTGCGTATGGGGTCGCTGCCTACTCTTTCCGTAGTGTCGCCGAGCGCACGGTTATGAAAACGCAGGACTAAATCGGCAACGTGGTCAAGAATTAAGCCGAGATCAATGCCGTATTCCTTTGAAAGGGAGCGGGCAGATTGACGCATCGCTCCTTCAGCGAGCAGACGGATATAGGGATTTCTGACGGCTTGAGAGATAGAGGTTTCCCGATTGAGAAATCCAAAATAAGCGATCAGCGCGTGTCCCATATTGTGTATAAACAATTTGCGGCGGATATAAAAGGAAAAGGGACTTGCCGGAATAAGTCCCGGTATATGGGGAACTCCCCCCTTTAACGCGTCGCCGTCAACAGGCAATTCGGCATAGTTTTCAACGCAGACCCGCAACGGGTTTCCCTTCTGCATTTCCGGTGTCATGACTGGAACCATACGTCCTATGGACGCTTCGACAAGCCCTACGGTTTTATTGAACTGAGCACATTCTTCGTCTGAAAACTCCCTTAAAAACAATTCTCTTAGATATTTGTCCGCGTCAAGTTTATTTTCGCAAAGTATTATATCGATGGGCGTATTATTGCCGGATCTCCATCGTCGCTTTAGACCGCGTGCAACAGGTTCGACAATATGGGGCAGAGCGGCGACTCCCACCGCTGTGGCGATTATATCGGCACTGGCGATTTCATCGGCGACGGTGCCGCTCTCCTGTCCGTTAACCGCTCTTACTCCGGTTATTATGATTTCTCGTGAATCCTCATCGGAAACGAAATTCAAAGGATATGTCCGGTTACGGTTAAAAAGTTCAACGATATCATTTCGCACATCAACAAAAACCACTTCGTAACCTGAGCGGGCAAACAGTTCTCCGATAAATCCCCTGCCAATATTGCCGGCTCCATACTGCACTAATTTTTTTCTCATAAATGGTAGCATGTATTCCGCAACCGCCCAGCGGTATTCTACCTTATACTGCCTTTTGTGTAAAGCATTCATTGCTTGACACAAAAGGCAGGACAGTCATTTTACATGCACACTTTCCTCCCATTGAGTCCCTCTGCCGCTTTGTTCTTTGGGATGTTCACTAAAGGCACTCTGCAAATCAATTATGCCGACAAATTATGGTACAATGACACCGAGCGGTAAGTGTTATCAGTATCACAAATCCCATGAAAAAGTTTTTAACGGCAGGAATCATCTTGTTACTTCTACTCACGCATGCTGAAGCACAACAACGTGTGTTTGATTTTCAGACCGCCAGCCCGGAAAGTTTGAAAATCAATCCCGCCCTACTCCAAGAACATGCCGATGAACTATTTCGACGAGGGACACAAGTTTACATTGTAATCCATGACGGCAAAATAATACACGAGCAATACGCACCCGACTGGACACGATACACTAACCATTACACTGCTTCTGCCGCAAAAGGAGTCATGGGAGGCTTGTCCCTGATGCTTGCCATGCACGACGGTCTGATCGCACTGGACGATCCTGCCCATAAATACATTCCGCAATGGAAAGACGATCCGTTCAAATCCAAAATCACCGTCCGGCAACTCGGCGCACACTCTTCAGGACTAGATGACTCCACTGAAAGAGGGGCAAATCAAAACACTTTGCCGGGTTGGAAAGGAGATTTTTGGCGGCAGGAACGCAACCCCTTCATTCTTTCCAGAGACGAAGCACGGGTTCTCTTCACGCCGGGCAGCGATTTCCAGTACAGCAATCCCGGCATCGGCATGTTGAATTATGCCGTTACCGTTGCCATCAAAGACGCTGAACATAACGACATTCGCACTTACCTTTGGGAGCGGCTCATCAAAAAAATGGACATTCCCAGAGGGGAGTGGAGCGTGGGATATGGAAAAACCTTTGAAGAAGAGGGACTCAAATTGGTCGCTACCTGGGGCGGCGGTTCCGCTTCGGGACGATCAATGGCAGCGGTGGGGTTGTTGCTCTCAAACAAAGGAAATTGGAACGGCGAGCAACTAATCAGTGCCCAAGTCGTGGATGAAGTCCTAACGCTTTCGGAGAAGACATATCAGTGTTCCGGCGGGTTTTGGCTCAACTCCCATGCGGACGGAAAGGCGCGCTGGGCTGCTCTGCCGCAGGACACGGCAATGGCTTCTGGGGCGCAAGATCAGATCATGCTCTTCTCCCCCACACGCAAACTGATCGTTGTCCGATTCGGCAGCAGTAACATTGAGCAGGGCAACTATGCCGAAAATGTGGTGAACAAATACATCGGCATCCCTCTAATGAAAGCGATGGGCGATTCTGCTCCTTATCCGAGGAGCGAAAAGATTACCGAAGTACACTGGGCTCCTGTTGATACGATTGAGCGTCGGGCGGCGGGCAGCGATAATTTCCCTATCACTTGGGGGAAAGATGATAATCTGTACACGGCTTTCGGCGATGGTTTCGGTTTTGAACCCCTTCTGCCTCTAAAACTCGGCTTGGGTTTCGGAAAAATAACGGGAGAACTGGGAAATTTGTCGTCTGAAACGATTCGGTCGAACGCGGAAAATCAAGGACAGGGGGGTGCAGGACAAAAGGCAAGCGGTCTGCTTGCGATAGAGGACAGCATTTACATGTGGGTGCGCAATGCCGATCTGAACGGAAAGCAGTCCCGACTCGCCCAGTCGGATGACCAGCAAAAAACGTGGAACTGGTGCGATTGGCGGTTCGAAGAATTCGGACACATCGCCTTCGTTAACTATGGTAAAAATTATCAGGGGGCGCGGGACGACTATGTGTATATGGTAACTCATGACAATGCCAGTGCTTACGTGTTTGCGGATCATTTTGTTTTGATGCGAGCACCCAAGACTCAACTGATGGACAGAGAAACGTATGAATTTTACAGGGGAACGGATGACAGCGGCAAACCGCTTTGGACAAAGGATGTGCGTCAACGTCAGCCGGTATTCAGCAATCCGCAAAAGTGCCGGCGTTCGAGTGTCAGTTACAATGCCGGTCTAGGCAAGTATCTGTGGGTGCAGTTAGTGCCTAGGGGCAGTGATGTCGATACCCGGTTTAGGGGCGGATTGGGAATTTTTGAAGCATCGGCACCGTGGGGTCCTTGGAAAACGGTCTATTATTCTGAACTATGGGATGTCGGACCCGGGGACTTGGCATGTTTTCCGACGAAGTGGATGAGTGCGGATGGAAAGACCTTGTACTTGGTTTTTTCAGGAGACGATAATTTTTCGTTGCGAAAGGTTACGTTGACGGTTTCGGAAGAGTGAGGTTCCTGCCGGAAGGTATCATACCGTTTCTCGTCCTTCCTGTAAAAGCTGGAATCTAGGGAGCGACGTGTCGGCAGACCGGTCAACTTCCGCCGTGAAGGGCGTGAAATTGTCCCATTCGTCTCTGTTTACGGTATATCACTCGGGAACGCCGAGTGGGGTCAAATCTTTGTAGAAAACCGTCCGCGGCGGCTTGACCGTTGCATCTAAAACCGCTTCGGCACGATAAAGCCTCGGCAAATTGTCAAAGAAACCGGCAATCTGAATACGATAAACATCCCCGCCGGTCGTCAACCGCCGCGATAATGCTTTCATCATTTCCAAGTCCACGATTTCTTCCGCAAGAAGCCAAACAGTATGCCGTTGCGTCTCCGCATCAGGTTTTCGCCGCTCCAAAATTGCCGTTACGATCTCCGGGGTCAATTCAGGAACCGCTTCGAGAACCTGTCGGGGAGCCTCGTTCACATTGATCCGACCACGAACCACAATGGCAGAATCTGTCACCGCTTCGTCCAACAACTGCAAGAACCGCTCGAACATTGCAGGATCAGAACAAGAAAAAGGGCTCGTCTGGGTGGTGAATTCGTCTACAGTAATTTCGGCATCCAACAGATCAAGCGGATCGGCAATGTTGCCGTTGACATTTCGCCACGTCAAAATAAATCCTATCGACTCTTCGTCAAGTTGGTGCAGCCGAAGTTGCGATTCCAAAAATTCCAAGTTAGATTCGTTCAGAAAAATCCTGACAACGCCTTGTGAATTGACGATCTTTTCGGCACTATACGGTGTTAAGAGGAACTGCCAAGCCGAAGCATCGCTGGTGCTTTGAGGTCTGGACGATGCCGTGTCGTCCCACGACGGCAGAGGGGCGAAAGGGGCGATGCTGCCAGGCATGCCGTCTGGTGGAGCGGATTTCGTTTTGAGTATTGTCTGTGTTGCCCCGAATGTTAATTGATAATCGTTGCCGAAGAGCATCGTCCGTTCAACATCCCGAATGAGCAACAGTTCTTCCAAGGCTATCGGCACAGCATTGCGCGGACGATAAGACTTTTCTTCTTGCCGATAGTATTCCGCTTCCGCTCCTTGCGGTCGGGCTGTGTCGTCCGCATCGAGCCAATCGAGGATCGAATCGATCACACCGGGAGTGATGCCGGGCAACTTTTGCAATGCTTGTACTCCCTGTCCCGCCGCTTCGTTTTCCCAGGCGAGAATCGATTCGAGACTTAACTTTGCTGATTCTCGTGTCAGACCGAATCGCACACCTCGGACTTGATCCTGTTCGTATCGGGGAGAGAATACGGTAAAACGTCCGGCTCCCAAACCGTGGGCGTTCAATATGGCGGGGACTACTTCGACGCTGCAAAAGTAATCAGGATTATCGATGAGGTCGGGGCGGTCAGGGTCGTCAATAGCCTTGGCGGCGGCATCGATGCCGGATTGAACAACTTGTACCAGTTGCGCAGACTGACCTTGGCGGGTAACGATTCTGTATTCGATGGTAGCCAACCCGGCGAGTCCTAATGAAAGAGCAGCAAGGATGGTAAGGACTATGGCAATGAAAACAAGAGTCATAGCGGTTGTTCCCTTGATATTTATGGACACATCTTACTCGACAGACCGGGCTTTGCAAAGGGGACAAAGAATACGAGCGCACAAAAATCGGCGTAAGCGAAACGTTTACGCATTGACAAGTCTCCGCCGATAGGGGATAATCAAAGGGTTCCTGCCGATAGGGCTGTAATCCATGTCTCACACCATTACCCGCAAAAATTTAGATCTGCTCACGGGGCAGTTGCTGGCACAGGGTAAGTCCGTTATTGGACTTATCGAAGCCAATGGACGGTACTTTTTTCAGCCGATTGACGTGCCCGAAAAGATGCTCCTCGATTCGGCAATCCAACCGTCCAATTCTCTCAAGGAGTTCATCTTTCCTCGAAGCGAAACAATTTGTACCTATCGGCACGAGGGCAAAGAATTGATCATTACCGACTCAGAACTGAATTGCCAAGAGCAGATCATTGTCGGAGTGCGTCCCTGCGATGCCGCCAGTTTGCCGATCCTCGACAAAGTCTTCGCATGGGATTTTCAGGACCGTTTTTACCAGCAACGCCGAAGCAGTACGACGGTCATTTCGCTTGCCTGCAAAGAAGCCGATAAGGATTGTTTTTGTACCTCGGTGGGGCTCGCCCCCGGTACCCACGCCGGTGCCGATGCGATGCTGTTGCAAATCGGAGCGGACTCCTTTGAGGTACGGATTTTTACCGAAAAGGGAGCTACACTCTTTCGAGGACACACCGAAGAATCGGATAAGGTCGGCAAAACAGCGGAGCCGCCGAAGGTCAGGTTCAATGCAAAACAGGTCGAACAGTATTTGCGGACGCACTTTGATGATCCGTTGTATGAGCATACCAGTTTGCGTTGCGTGGGTTGCGGAGGATGTACCTATGTTTGTCCGACCTGCCATTGTTTCGACATTGTGGACGAAGGGGGGGCAAACAAGGGAAAGCGGGTCAAAAATTGGGACACATGCCAATTTGCGATGTTTTCGCTTCACGCATCGGGACACAATCCGCGTTCAGAACAGTCGGCGAGGCAACGTAACCGAGTGCAACACAAGTTCAGCATTTACCCGGAAAAGTTCGAAATGATCCTCTGTACCGGTTGCGGAAACTGCACACGGATTTGTTCTGCATCGCTGGGCATCCTTCCCGTTTTGGAACTGCTCGATCAGCAAGCCCAGTCCGCGATGAATTGAATGTTTTCACCGGCACAGATTCCATTGCGTAAGCAGTGAATAAGCGGGCTATCTTTGCTTATGTTATGGGTCCTTTGAGTGCCGTCATTGTGTTGCGTTCCATTCCGGCTTTTGTGACTGTCCCAAGTTTTAACACTAACAAAGCACCTGCATCATCACTTCTCCATTTTTCGGTACTCGATACTCCGCAACTGTCCTTCTGCTGCCCAAGTGCAGAAACCGAGAGGCTTGTATTTGTCCATCTCGAACCGAGTGGACAATTTCCGGTCCTCCATTATAAGTTCCACTACAGATTCCTCCTCACCCCAGTTGCCTTCCTTATCCTGGGGAGTGATCCAGACCTGAATTGTCTCGTCCGCTACCTGAATGCGGAAACGATACCAATTTCCTTCGTCGTAACGATAATAACTGCCGGTGACGTTTTCGGAGGCATCCACGCCGTCGATGCTGCTCAGACCGGTCAGCCCTCCGCCCCAACCGCCGTTGACGAACGTGCAATAACTCTCTTTCACCGGGAATGTACAGGCGGCAAAAAAATCGTATCCCTTTGTTCGCCGGGCTTCATAGCGAATTTCATAGTCAATTACGGGAAATTCCTTTTCGTAACGGATTCCCGTCATCATTTCTCCTTGTCCGATGACGATGTTGCCCTCTTGAACCTCTACCTCGCCGTCACCGCCATAGACCGGTACCATCCAGTCCGCCAGCGTGTTGCCGTCGAACAACGGGAGCCACGTTTCCTTCGGTTCATTTGCTTCATTTTTTTCCTCTTCCGAAGGAATAGCGGTATGTATATTTTCGGCAGGTCCAGGTTCGAGCGGGGATTCCATTTTCGTACAACCGACCAACAGGAGAAAAGCACATGCTAGGCAAAGAAAATGTTTCATGGCACTATTTTTTATGGTTGAAGATGAACGCAGGGAGTCATTCTACACCGTATTCGGTCCTTTTTCAACACCGGATCCCTCCCGGTGGTGCGCTTGGGGTGCCGTTCTCGGTTCATTCGTTCGGTACATCCTGTATAACCCGACCAACCGGTACAATCGGCGAAGGGAACGACCGCTTTTTTGCATTCTACCAATTTTCGGAATCAATTTTGATACACCGATTATTCGATAGATATCAGTGAGAGGGGAAGGGATTCCCCAAGGTGCATTTTCGACTTTTCCCCCAAGGATGGAGGAAAGTCGTCGGAAATGTGTGTCCTGTTCGGAGTCAGTGCAAAAGTACCGGCAACGAGCAGGGCACCGTTGAACCAAAGCCAACCTATGGACGAGACGGGGATGCTTCGCCCCGAATACTGGGTTTCTCGGAAATAGTTTCCCTTTTGGTTTCGCTCAACGAACCGAAGTGCAAGGTAAGCAAGTCTCAGATGGGGTGGCAAAAACAGGATGTTCGTCGTTGCTCCATTGCCTTGTTTAAGCGCAATACGAAGGGCACGTAGCATGAGGCTGCGTGTCCTTTTTTTGTTCGCCTCGCGCCGGAATATCGGCTCTACCCAGACGCTCCGGCTGTGTCTGCGATCTCGTTTTCATCGCCTGAGCACCCATTTTTCCGCTGGACGCTTTATCCGGGTGTACCATCGCTCCTCTTCGGGATGGATCGGCGTTACGAGGATCGTAAACATTTTGGCAAACTTACCGGCAAGAATGTCGGCAAAGACCTGATCGCCGACCATTGCCGTTGCCTTCAGATCGAGTCCCAGCATTTTGATCGCCTCCCGGCAACCGAACGGAGTCGGTTTCATCGCCGGTGCAATGAAAGGAATCCCAATTTGCTCCGCAAGCGGACGAATTCGGTGTGCCCGACCATTGGAAAGGATGCAAAATTGGATACCGGCTTCTTGCAACGTTTTGATCCATTGGAGAGTCTCTGTCGGAATTTCTGCCGCTTTGTAACGTTTGAGTGTAGAATCGACATCGAGCAACAGGGAACGGAGACCATGCTTTTGCAGTAACTCTGGTGTGATGTCCTGCACGGAGTCGAGTATCAAGTTGGGTTGAAGCCAGTGGAGCATACGGCGGTAAGAGTTAGGGGTTAGAATAGAGTCCTACGATGTTTGCAAGGGGCGGTTACAGGACTATCAGGATAGGATTAAAACGTTGTTTTATCCCACAAATCTTGTCAATCCTGTCGAGAAAAGAGTATTTTCCAGCCGTTTTGAGCAAAATGATAACGGAAATGGGTACGCCGGTCAAGTATCCCGCTCAATAGGCTAAATCCGTTTGCGTCCCAATCGCTTGTCGAGTTTCTCCGCCTGCTGATGGAGCCGGTCAAGTAAAGACTTCATGCCGTCCAATTCGTCCCGAAAAGTCAAAATCCGAGTCGTCTCCGATTCCAATGACGCAAAAAGACGGTCCAACGCAGGCAAACGATACCAATCCTGCGACGTTTTCTTGATCGAACGCTCAATCCCCCGACGCAGCGTCATCGTAAAAAAGAAGAGCAACAATCCCCCCCAAATAGCCAACCAAATCAACGATACCGCGTAGTAGCCGGGTCCAAGAATTTCTGCGTCATAAAAAGGGGAATCAATGAAAAAGTTCTTCGCCGGACGGGCAAGCAAAAACAACAGCATCACACCGAACAAAATCTCGTAAAGGCAGCGCAGCCAAAGACACTGACACCGTTGCGCTAACCGGTCAGTGATCGTTTCCAATTCCGCACTGATTTCGTCCAGTAGCGTTTCATTTGCCTGTTTTGACTCCGCTTGAATCACACTCGGTTGGCAGTGGTGCGCCGGCACGTGAGCATCCGTTGCAAAGCCGGTCAAAACCAAAGCGGACTCTTTCAGTTGATTCGACTCCTCGACGGAAAACTCCGGCACGGCGGGTGCCTTTTTGGTGCGCCGATTTTTGAACCGGCGGACACTCTCAAACGATCCCCAAAGTGCCAGTTGCATCGGAGAACGCACCCGAGTCAAAAGCGCGCCTGACACGATAGCACCGAAGCCCTGATAAAGACGAAGCAACAGCGAAAACGGACTGTATCCCCATTGAGCGGAAACTCGACCGAGCAGTTTGGATTCCCAAGTTCTTCGGTCGCGGATCAATTCGGATCGGATTTTATCCGCCATCCGCTCGCCGAACCGCTGCCGCTCTTCGGAGATTCGTTCGCGCAGTTTGCACACGGGCAACCAATCTTTTTCGATGATCTGCTGACAATCGGACACCGTTTCTTCGGCAAGTCCAAAGTAGTTTGCCTGCCGAATACGAACGGCGGCTTCTTCGTTCAAGTCGCTTGTCAATAACTGGCGCAGTTCTGATAGTGCATTGCCCCCTTCCTCGGGCTTCACGGAACTAACGAAGAACATCTCTCCCGTTTCGTAATCGTTTTCCAAGGTTTTCTGCCAATCTTCCCGAATGTCAATGTCCCGGTCGGCGTGAGTCTGCACGAACACGAGTCTCGCACCGGGAGCAGCGGCGGCAAGTTCGTCGAGCACACGCCGGCTGCGGTATTTTTGCTGCGTTGCCGTTACCAGCAGAATATCGCAGAAGGGTAATGCCCAGCGGAGTTTTTCGAGATTGGAATTTTTATCGCTGTCCGTTCCTTCGGTCGTATCGGGGTCGGGACAGTCGAGGAGCATCATCTGTTCGAGAAGAGGGTTGTCACGGCGTTCGATGCTAAATTGACTGAATCGGGAAGCATCTGCGTGGGTGTGGCAGACGAGGACGGGCTCGTTGGTAGTGGGTCTTTCTTTGCCTTCGGCAACGGCTTTTTCGCCGATCAGGGCGTTGAGGAGAGAACTTTTTCCGGTGCCGGTGCCGCCGAGCATGGCAACAACGAGGGGGGCATAAATTGACTTGGGGGACAATTTTGTCCTTTCTTGGAACCGGTTGGTTCGTTCTCGGCAGAGGGCTGTCGCTTCCCAGTCGGGAGCGTTGCCGATCCAATTTTGGAGTTGTTCGCCGAGATTTAGCATAGGGGTTATTGTAGCGTTTTTTTCCGAATCGCACAGAACCCCAAACGTGAACCGACTCCTGCTAACGTTCCCATACAAAAACTCTCTTGACAACCGTCAAAAAAACGCTAGAATCCCACTTTGACGTTTTTTGCGTTTTTGTCAAACTCCTCTTTTCACAAATCGGGGAAAGGAATCTATTATGCGGCGCGTTGCAATTACCGGAATGGGAGTCATCAGTCCCATCGGCATCGGCATTCAAAACTTCTGGCAGTCCGTCAAAGACGGGGTCTGCGGAATCACATCCATCACCCGATTCGATGCGTCCACACTCGCCTGCCGAATTGCCGGAGAAATCAAAAATTACAATCCCACCGACTTTCTCGAACATCGACTCGTCCAGCGCACCGCCATCTTCACGCAGTTCGCTATGATTGCCGGTCAAGAAGCATGGAAAGACGCAGGACTCGATCAATTCACCTTTGACGATCCAAGCCGATGTGGTGTACTGCTCGGCAACGGAATCGGCGGACTCGAAGTCGATGACGAAGCACACCGTAAACTCTTCGACAAAGGCAATTCCCGAATACCGGCGATGACCATCCCCAAAATGATCGCCAACGAAGCGGCGGGAAACGTCTCGATGATGCTCGGAATCAAAGGATCAGCCCACGTGCTTGTTACAGCGTGCGCTTCGGGAACGGATGCTATCGGCTTCGCACTGGATCGGATCCGTTGCGGACGTGCCGATGTCGTGTTGACCGGCGGAACGGAAAGTACCATCACGGAATACGGAATCGGCGGATTCTGCCAACTCAAAGCATTGAGTACCGATTTCAACGATGAACCGCATCGGGCAAGCCGACCATTCGACAAGGATCGGGACGGTTTCGTCATGGGGGAAGGTGCGGGGATCGTCGTCTTGGAAGAGTGGGAACACGCAAAGCGGCGTGGAGCAAAGATTTACGCCGAACTTGCCGGTTTTGGATCTTCTGCGGACGCATTTCACCTGACGGCACCGAGTCCCGACGGAGAAGGAGCAGTGCGGGCGATTCGGCTTGCAATGGAAGACGCAGGACTCAAACCGGAAGATGTCCGCTATATCAACGCTCACGGAACGTCGACACCGATCAACGATCCGATAGAAACAAGGGCGATTAAAACCGCTTTTGGTGAGCACGCATACAAATTGGCAGTGAGTTCGACGAAGAGCATGACAGGACACGCTTTGGGCGCGGCGGGGGGTATTGAAACGGTCATTACGGCGTTAGCGGTTCGGGACGGTTTCTTTCCGGCGACGTTGAATTTGGATGAAGCCGACCCGGAGTGCGATTTGGATTATGTGCCGAACAAGGGTCGCTCGGGCAGTATCGACACTGCACTGTCTCTGTCGCTCGGCTTCGGCGGACACAACAGCGTGATCGCCGTGAAAAAGGTGTGAAACGGAGTTGCCTCAATCATTGAAGTTGCGACGAAAACGGGCGGCTCTCTGTTGCCCCCTTTTTGCTACAATGGCTTCGTCGCACCCTATAAGGAATACCCTATGACTTTGGAAATGATTTTTGTCCTATCAATCGGTTGCATCATCGTTCTTCTCTTGTTTTTGTCCATTCGCCGAGTTGCCGAAAACGCCGAATCGTTACCGAAACAACAATGTTGCGCCGCCAAAGCACACATACAGCATTACCGTACAGCCGCTGAACAAGGAAATGCCGAAGCACAGTATTTCCTCGGCATTGGGCATCTTGAAGGAGAGGGTGTACCGCAAGACCAAACGAAAGCCATAAAGTGGTTTCGCCGGTCTGCCAAACAAGGGCATGCCGCAGCGCAATATGTACTCGGCAACATTTATTGCACAGGCGAAGGTGTTCCCGAAGACAAAGCGAAAGGGATAAAATGGTATCGCCGGTCCGTCAAGCAAGGACTTGCCGAAGCACAACATGCACTTGGCTGGCACTATTTCTACGGTGTGGGTATCCCGGAAGACAAAACGGCAGCGGTAAAATGGTTTCGCAAAGCCGTCAAACAAGGAGATGCTGGCGCACAATACACGCTCGGTCAATGCTATTTCGCAGGAGAAGGGGTAACTCAAGACTCGGCAGTGGCGATAAAATGGTTTCGCAAAGCCGCCAGGCAAGGAAATCCCCTAGCACAATATGATCTCGGTTCATGTTATTACTATGGCATCGGTGTTCCCGAAGACAAAGCGGAATCAATAAAATGGTATCGCAGAGCCGCTGGGCGAGGACATATCGAAGCACAGGATTTATTGGGCTACTGGTATTTCGACGGTATTGAGGTTTCCCAAAACAGAGCGGAGGGAATAAAGTGGTATCGCCGAGCCGCCGAAGGGGGAAGTGTCCGAGCACAAGAAAGCCTCGGCACATTTTATTTCTATGGTACGGGCATTTCTCAAGACCGAACGGAAGCGGTGAAATGGCTTTATCGAGCGGCGAAGCAGGGCTCGAACGAATCGCAAAATTTACTCGGCGTGTGTTTCTACTTCGGCAAGGGGGTTGATAAAGATGAAACGGAAGGAACAAAATGGCTACATAAGGCAGTAGAACAAGAAAATAAATTTGCGATTGAACTGTTACAGATAATCGCTAAGGGGGACAAGGCGGCAACGGTTCATGAGTATCGCCAAGCCGCCGAGCGGGGAGATGCCGAAGCGCAGCACCAACTTGCGAAGTGCTATTTTTACGGTTTCGGTGTGTCCGAAGATTGGACAGAGATGATGAAATGGTATCGTCAAGCGGCGGAGCAAGGACATGCAGAGGCACAGTATCTACTCGGTTCTTGGTATTGCGAAGGCGGTGTCGGCGTTCCCGCTGACGTACCGAAAGGCATAAAATGGCTTCTCAAGTCTGCTGGACAGGAACATGCCGAAGCGCAGTATTGTCTCGGGATTTATTATTTCGATGGAATAGGCGTTCCCCAAGATAAGGCGGAAGGGATCAAATGGCTTCACAGGGCGGCAAAACAGGGACACGAAGGGGCAGCGGAAGTACTGCACAGTATCGAACAGAAGTAGTACATGGTACTATACCGTAAACGGGATCAAACTGGACGTTTTCAGCCACAGAGGACACGGCAGTCCGTCGACACGTTTGCCTCATGAGGTAGGTTGCCGACCGCCGGGCGGCAACGTGCGGTACTCCGCACTGGCACCCGGGGATTGCACTGCGCTCCATCCCCGGCTCTTTAGTCGGCTATCGCCGACGCAACCGCCACGGCGGTCGGTTGCCTACCTTTTACGCTCCAACCCTGAAACGTGTCGACGGACTGCGATGGATGGGACACTACCGATAAAACGCTTTGATCACGTTCCACGCTTCTTGAGGCGAGTCCGTTATGTGAAACAACTCGAGATCGTTCCGGTCGATCACACCGGTTTCGGCAAGGTAATCAAAATTCACACACGTTTTCCAAAACTCTGTGCCGAGAAGGATGATCGGAATGAGTTGCATCCGCTCCGTCTGACGGAGCGTCAAGCCTTCAAAGAGTTCGTCGAACGTTCCGAAACCGCCGGGACAACAGACCATTGCCTTTGCCCGAAGCATGAAATGGAGTTTCCGTACATTAAAGTAATGAAACTGGAAACAAAGGTGCGGCGAAGTGTAAGGATTCGGACGCTGCTCGTAAGGCAACTTGATGTTCAAACCGATAGACTGCGCTCCGGCTTCGTGTGCGCCTCGATTTGCCGCTTCCATAACGCCCGGTCCGCCGCCGGTACAGACAACATAGTCGAACGGTCCTTGATAGTCCGGCGGATATTGGGCTGTCGTCTCTTTCGCAACGATTCGGGCAAACGACCGGGCTTGTTCGTAATAGACGCTGGTTTTTAACAACCCCTTCGCTCGCACCACGGCACTTTGTGCCTGTTCGCTGTCAGGAGCATCTGCGAGTTCTTTGTTCGCCTCTTCCAAAAGTCGATTCGCCCGATTGTGCGACACAAACCGCGCACTGCCGAAGACGATGATCGTCGAACGGATTCCCGCCTGTTGCATAAACCACTCTGGTTTTTCCATTTCCAACTGGATCCGCGATGATCGGGCATGATCACTGAGAATATAGTTATGATCACGAAAGGCGATTTCGTAACTGGGGGAATTGGTGTGCGAATGGACATCGCTGATGGCGGATTCTTCCGGCGAGAAGGTGTAGGCAACGGATTTTTCAAACGATTCTTCAAAGGGAACGACAATATCGGGCATGGAATTTGGTATTCTAGTAAAAGTGCGGGATCGTAGCAAGATTATACCACAAACGGTTGCGAATTGTCCGTATGAACAATGCTCGCAATACTGTACGACTGTACTGGGTGTGTGTCCGGCTAATTGACATTCGCCGTCTTACTGGCGGCGAGCCGGGCATTCTGCTCCGCATGGTAAGCGAGAGGACTGTCCCGGTCAAGGTCTCTGACCGCCTTGAACGCTAAAAATGCCGTCTCAAAATCGTCCTTGCGAAGAGCTAACTCGCCCCGCAAATACAACACTCTATCCAAAATCGCAACGTCCGGCGGATGACGCAGAATCTCCTGAATGTACCGCTCCGACTCGTCGTACCGCTTTTTCTTGTACGCCTCATATGCCAATGTCCAAACCGCATGAGACCAATAAAGACCGTTGCGATGGTTGCGGTGAATCTGAGTCAAGTACGTATTCGCCTTTCGACCGTTTCCGTTCGTTAAATCTTCTACTGCCAGAAAATACTTTGCGCCGTCAACGTTCACAAAGTTCGGAAACTTGTCCACGAGCATCTGAAAATATTCGGACGACTGGAAGGTATCGCCGCCGGACTCGTAATACAAGCCGAGATACCACAATGCTTCGGGATACTCCTTCGACTTCGTGAACTCGTCGACGATCCGTTCCAGTACCGCTACGCCTTCCTGATCCCAGCCCAATTTGTACTTCGCCTTTCCTTGCAAGAGCAGGGCTTCGGCGCAGATTGCCTCGGGAGGATTAGCCGCAATCAATTCTGCCAACTTTTCGTATGTTTGCCTGTATTCCTGCCGCCTGAAATGAGTATTGGCTTCCCGAAGCAACCGGCGTTGTTCCGTATCCGAAAGGAGCGGTGCCGGAGTGGTGCCGCCCCCTTTTACCAAGACCGCCAGTTGGTCGTAGGTCTCCCGCATCAGACTGTCCTGCCTCGGATCATTCCTGCTGATCCTCGTGCCGAGCGTCATCAAAACGGCATTCGCTTGCTCAAAATCTCCTAACTGCGCTTTCGACAGAGACAAGATGGAGCAGGCTCGTGCGAATGTCAGTTCGTCCAACGTTCCTTCCGCACCGGTAATGTTGTAATGGATGCTGTACAGCGGCGGCACTGCAATCTGATTGTAGAAACCTGACAACAACTGCTCGAGTTGCTGCGCTGCCCCTTCGTAGTTCCTTGTCCGATAGAGTTGCTCCGCCCGCCAAAATTTGTCCAAATCTGTTCCCTGCGTCAACGGTGTCAGCGGTCGGGAAGTGGAACCCTGTCCGGTCGAGGGAGTCCATTGTTCGTTGCTCCGATTGGCAAACGGACTGCCGCCGGGTCGGGAACCGCCCTGATTCGGCACGTTGCCGATGCTTGCCAACTGGTTCGCCGTGTCCGTACAGATTGATGTAAGCCGAACATTGCCCAATAGTGCCGCCTGTGTTTGCATTTCGTGGAGCAAAGCATTTGATTTTGCCGAATCTCCACTCCGTGCATACGCCAGCGTCAAAAGGGAGCAGGCTCGGAAAATGGCTTCGTCGCTCAATTTTTTCATACCCGGTGCCAGTGGAAGCGAAAAATAATTGATGATCATTCGGTTGTTGTTGGTATCGAACTGCGGCACCAAGACCTGCTCCAACAGGGCAATCGCTCCCCGCCAATCCTGCTGATCGGAAAGAAAGACCGATTCGAGTAGCAGGATTTCATCCCGGTAAGCGGTTCCTGCCACACGCTTTGCCTCGTCAAGGACGGTTTTGGCTTCCTGCATCCGTTTGAGTCCATAGAGACACCGGACCCGCATGAGCAGGTCGTCGGGAGTCGGCTGGGGTATTCTCGCCAAAACCTGCAATGCTCCTTCAAAATCGTTGAGCCGACCTCTGCATCGGGCAACGACCCGAAGAGAATCGGCAAAATAGGGACTCGCAGGATACCGGGTTTGAAAATCAGTCAGCACGTTGATGGCTTCCTGAAATGCTCCCCGCTCAAAGAGTGCCGTCCCATATTGGTAAGTCGCCTGTTCCACTACGGCAGGATTGCTGCTGATCATCAGTTGCGAATAAATCGCATTGGCTTCGTTTATTTTCTCGAGTTTGTTTTTTGCCCAGGCGAGTCCAAGTCGGCTCTCGATGGACTTTGCGCCTTCGGGAAACATCTGAACCGCCTGGTCAAAATAAAATTCGGCTTCGCGAGCGATATTGCTCCGCATGGCAATGTCGCCGAGATAATAGAGGACGAACTGCAAGTTGGCATCTTGCGGAAGTTTTCCGACGAAGTCTTCGAGCCGCGGCTTGGAAGTATGGAATTGTCCTTGCAAATAGGGGATTTCCGCAAGCCGGAAGAGGGCAGCGCGGGCGAATTGGTCGTTGAGTCCGAGGGTAACGAGTTGATTGAAATAGGTTTCGGCTTGCGGATACTGACCCAGGTACATGTGGGACTCGGCAAGATAAAATCGTGCCTCATTGACTTGAGGATGGGTGGGAAACTGCCTGAGAAAGTTCTCGAATCCGGCACGCGCGGAGTCGTACTGTTTGTTGGTGAATGCAGTTTTTGCAGCGTTGAATTGATTCACCGCTTCGTCTCCAAGGAGGGACGCGGCGGTCAGCATAACGGCGCAAAGCGTAAGGGATTTGATCCAATTCATGATTCCGGCAATTCGGTCAAGTCTATTAGGACGGGGGATGATACAGAAATTCCCGAAAGTTTCCAAGAGCAATTTTAGGGGATCCCGGCTCTCTATAAGAACAATCTGCCGACTTGATAGACGACCACTGCCAAACCAAACGCCAAGACATTCGTGTAGAGAATCGCTGCAAGCATATATTTAATGTGTCCTGTCTCCCGCCAAATGACTGCACACGTTGCCAAACAAGGGCTGTACAACATCACGAACAGCAGCATCACAAACGCTTTCAATGCCGTCCACCCCCCTTCGGTACGCAGGCGCACTGCCAGTTCGCGCTCCGCCTGCGGAGCGGCTAACATGTCCTCGTCGATTTCATACATCGTGATCATCGAACTGACAATCACCTCCTTCGCCGCAAAACCGCCGATGAGAGCGACGTTGTCCCGCCAATCGAAACCGGCATACCGGGAGATAGGTTCAAAAGTTTTTCCGAGTCTCGACGCATACGACGTTTCCGCTTCCGCCTTCGGATAGTACATCAAAGCCCAAAGGACAACATTGACAGCCAAGATAATCGTCCCTGCCCGCTTGATAAACCACCAACTCTGCAAACCTGCCGTGCGTAACACATCACGCACCATCGGCACCTGATAAGTGGGCAACTCCATCAAGAGCGGCGAAGGTTTTCCCTTTACGAAAAACTTGCCCAACAGCGAAGCGGCAAGCATCGCACACGACCATGAAATCAAGATGATGGACAGCAACATTAACTCTCGATACGCAGAAAAAAATGCCGCTATAAGCAACGCATAGACGGGAACCTTTGCTCCGCAATTCATCAGCGGTAAGATCATAATCGTCAGCAAACGTTCCCTCTGTTCCCGCATCGTCCGCGTTGCCATCACGGCAGGAACCGCACAGCCGCCGACGATGCCGCCTGCCAAAAGCATCGGGACGATGCTGTGTCCATGCAGTCCGAAGCGGCGCATCAAGCGATCCAGCACGACCACGACGCGTGCCATATAGCCGGTCTGTTCCAGTGCGGAAATCATAAAAAAAATGAAAAAAATGACGGGTAGGAACACAATCACCCCGCCGACTCCCGCGATCACGCCGTCATAGAGCAATGACCGAAAATCACCATCGGGCAGTGCGAACCAAGTATCGAGTCCGTAGGGAATCCACACGGCAAAAATAGAATCGACGACACCGACCGGCGTTTGCCATTCAAACGTTCCTTCTTCGTTCACCCAGGGGAACCAAGTCCAGCCGTCGGAAAGATTGAACGCAAGCGAAAACATCAAAAAGAGAATGGCGGCAACGCAAAACAGTCCGCCGAGAGGATGGCACAAAACCTTATCTGCCCTGTCGGAGCGGCGGCGCGGTCGGGAAAACCGGTACATGACCTTTTGCTCGATCTGTTCCGCGTATTCGTTTCGCTTGGAAGCAATGATTTTTTGCGGCGAATCTTTTCCATTCGATTGAACGTACAGTTCAATTTTCTGCAAACAGGTTTGTAAAAGTTCTTCCCAGCCCGGCTCGTGAAGGTGGTGTTGAATAATCCGCCGCGCTTCTCTATCGTTTTCGAGCAGTTTCAAGGCGAGCCATCGGGTGGGGAAATCTTGGGCAAGGGGAGTTTTTTGGGCGAGCAGCGCATCGATTTCGGCAATGATCGGTTCGAGGTCTCCGTAGTCGATTTTCCAATCGGGTCTCGCTTCGTGGTCATGCTTTTGGGCAACGGCGTTGATGTGATGTCGCAGGGCTTCGAGTCCTGCTACGGAAGGCTTTGCGTCCGGTTGATTACATTGATTGCATCGGCAGACGGCGGAACATTGTTTTTGACCGCACCGGGCAACCGTCGGTACGACGGGAACGCCCAGGATAGTTTCCAACTGGGTAACATCGACTTGGACTCCCCGCCGCTGGGCGATGTCCATCATGTTAAGACAAACGACAAGCGGAACCTGCAATTCACGAAGTTGAAAGGCAAGGTAAAGATGCCGCCGCAGATTCGAGGCATCGATGACCATGACGACAACTTCAGGACGTTCGAGCAGGAGGAAGTTCCGGGTAACACGTTCTTCTTGCGAGTAGGAGGTCAAACTGTATGTGCCGGGCAGATCGACGACTTCGATCCGCCGTTTTCCTTCGTGATAGTGACCCGACTTTTTGGTAACGGTAACGCCGGGATAATTAGCGACGGTTTGATGGAGCCCTGTCAGATAATTGAAGACGGTGGACTTACCCGAATTGGGTTGTCCAACAAGAGCGGCAAGGATGTCATCGTGATCGTGCATAGGAAGTTAGCATTAGGATACCAGATATGGGACAAAACGGTAGTAGTCCCGATTCGTCTTCCGGTATTTCATTCGTGATTCCACGTAATCTAAAGATTGCGTCTCCGTTAACATCATGGTACAATGGAACTCTGTAATCGAAGAGATTTACTCCCGTTCACATCAATCATGGCAAGACGCGATCCCCCGCCCGAAGAAGGAGCCCCGCTGTGGATGTGTACCTTCGGTGATCTTATGTCCCTGTTGCTCTGCTTCTTTATTATGCTCTTTGCGATCAGTATCATTGCGGAGATCAAGTGGGAAGCCTTAGTCGAAACGCTGCAAAGGAGGATGGGATACGAAGGACCCAGCCAGAGAGAAAACCAAGCCCAGAGAACTTTGGCATCGTTGTCCACGACATCTGAAATGAGTCGCCGCGCTGCCGCACTGGTAGGCAGCCAGCCGACACCGGGGAGGGGGGGGGTGTTCACGAACACCCAAACGATTTCAGTGGACGGCACCGTCGTCAAGGGCGGGTTGATCCGTTTTGACTTGGGAAGCGAAGAATTGACGGCGCAAGCCAAGAAGGATTTAGAGGCGATATTTCCGACGTTGATTTCTTCCCAAAGAAAAATCATGGTGAAGGGACACGTTGCCCCGACAGAGATCGAAGAAGGAGGATATGGTCGGGATTTTTATCTTGCTTACGACCGGGCAGTCAATGTAAAAAATTACCTCATTTCACTGGGATTAAAAGAGGAGTTTTTTCTGGTGAGCATGTCTGATTCGGCGACGATTCCCAATCGTGCCATCCTTCCTCCGGGGACGGATCCGAAACTTGCGGGGGCCTCCGCGGCTGTTTATCTCCTTGACGGTACACGGCGTTGAGGGGACGACTCTATACCGTAAACGGCATGAAATTATCCTTTGCGCCGGCGGATATAAAGTTCACAGAGCCCGGAGGGGAAACTCCGGTGAATCGAATCCGCATCTTCCGATGCGGACTCTGTGAACCGTATCTTGTATGCTAACCCTTTGCCGTTTAGGGCAAAGTTGGTAACATCGCGTAAAGTGAGTTTTTTTTCTTCCCCTTTTTGAAGAGGAAGAAAAACGGTGTAAGAGATCGTTCGTATCTAGGGTACAAACCCGGTCAGTAGCCGGATCCTTACACCACATTCATTCTC
>Ga0099364_10003016_pt1 | contig 26459 bp, 22 predicted proteins | sample TergutTh196P3_FD_73070 | JGI IMG/M metagenome (GOLD analysis project Ga0099364, IMG submission 73070) | Microcerotermes parvus P3 segment gut microbial communities from Pointe-Noire, Republic of the Congo - Th196 P3 | ecosystem: Host-associated > Arthropoda: Insects > Digestive system > Gut ...
CTTAGGCAAGTTCCCGCCGAAGATACGACCCATCTCCACGGAGACGTCCGCTACCTCCAGGCTATGGATGAACCGTTTTGGATTGAGGTTCTCCGCCATGCGTTCCCTCAAGCTTTGCCAAAGCGCCTCTTCCCCTGCCTGCAGACAGACTTTTTCTGCTTCAGCGCCTGCAGGGACAGGATTCTGTCCTTCCATGCTATTCTGCATATAAACCCTGTTTATAGATGTATTGTTCTACCGGCTCCGGTACCAGGTACTTGATGGAGCGTCCCATCGCTACTCTATCGCGAATATCCGTGGAGGAAATGGCCATTGCGGGAACCTCGATGGTAATCACTTTTTCCAGAAATTCCTGCTTGAGATGCCCTTCCAGCCAATCCGCCATGACCTTCGGCTGAAAACCAGGCCTTGTAGCGGCGACCAAGGTGCATCCGGCAAACAGATCATCCAGTTTTTTCCATGTCAGTATCTCTAAAATCGCATCGGCGCCGGTGATAAAAAAGAGTTCGCTGTCCACATCCATGAGTTGGCGAAAATAGCTTACCGTATCCGCAGAATAGGAAAACCCGGCTCGATTAAGCTCTACGGCGGAAACGCCAAAATACGGATTTGTCACCGTGGCAAGTTCTGTCATGAGTAGGCGCTTTTCCTTTGGCGTAATCAACTTCTCCCGCTTGTGAGGGGGCTGACCGGAAGGAACGAATAGTACCTTATCGAGCTGAAATCCGTTGCGAACCGCTTCCGCTGTGACCAGGTGGCCCTGGTGAACCGGATCGAAGGTCCCCCCCATAAGCCCTACACGCTTGACGCCGGCTAAATCCACATCCTCCTGATGTAAGATGAGCTGTTCTTCCTGCATACGCATTCTTGAAGTATCCCTCCCAGCCATGTTCTACGCGACTTCATGATCCGATCGTCGCCTTAGCAAACATGCCGCCCGCCGCCCATTGCGTCAGGCGCTGCATCGCTGTGCTCTATTTGCGTACTTGTCCTTCGCCCTGCACGATATACTTGATGGTCGTCATTTCCTCAAGCCCCATCGGACCGCGGGCATGGAGTTTCTGGGTGCTGATCCCCATCTCGGCGCCAAAGCCGAACATCCCGCCGTCCGTAAACCGGGTGGAAGCGTTGACCATGAGGACCGCGGCGTCGATCCTGCCGGTAAAACGTCTTGCCGCGTCGTAATCGCCGGTGATGATTGCTTCCGTATGCTTCGAGCCATGGGCGTTAATGTGTTCGATCGCTTCATCCAGGCTATCGACGACCTTTACCGCCAGGATGAGGTCCAGGAATTCTGTCGAGAAGTCCTCTTCCATCGCTTCGACAGACTCTGGCAGATACTGGCGGCTCTCCGGGCAAGCCCTGAGCTCCACGCCTAAATTCCGAAGCATTTTGCCCGCTTCAGGCAAAAAAGCGGCGGCGGCGTCCCGGTGCACAAGAAGCGACTCGGCGGCGTTGCAGACGCTTGGGCGCTGCGTTTTCGCATTGACCAATATATCCAGCGCCATGCGAAGATCCGCGGAAGCGTCTACATAGATATGGCAAATGCCTATGCCGGTCTCAATCACCGGTACGGTGGATTCCGACAGCACCGTCCGGATCAGGTCCGCTCCGCCCCTGGGGATCAGTAAATCCAGATAGTTGTGCATCTTCATCAGTTCCGCGGCAGCCTCCCGGCTTGTGTCTTCCAGAAGCTGCACAGCATCCGCCGGCCCGCCTTCTGCGCTTATCGCCGAGCGAAGCGCCTTCACCACAGCCTTGTTGGACTCCTTCGCCTCACCGGAGCCCCGCAGGATCACCGCGTTGCCGGTCTTAAAACAGATACCCGCGGCGTCGGCTGTTACATTCGGCCGGGCTTCATAGATCATGCCGATCACCCCGATGGGAACGCGAAGCTTCAGAATCTCGATATCTTGCGCGCCTTTCCAGCCCCCCAGTATCTCGCCAACCGGATCCTTGAGCGCCGTTAAGTCTTCCAGGCCCTTAGCCATCTCGTCTATCCGGCCGGGGGTAAGCGTCAGTCTGTCAATAAAAGCCGTACGCAGCCCTTTCTCTTTCGCGGCAGTTACATCCAGCGCGTTTTGCGCCAGTATCGCGTCGCTTTCCTCCCGCAAAGCCGCCGCCATATGCAGCAGCATCCGGTTTTTGTCCCCGGCGTTCAACTGGGCCATGCTAGCGGCTGCCTGCTTAGCCCTGGCGCCTATTTCGTTTACCATGCTTTGGCTATCTTTCCTCATCGTAAACCCCCTCTATTTCCAGGGAGACAAATTGTCTCTGTGGACGACTTCCTGCTCTAAGCCCGGACCGAGTATCGTTTCAATTTCGCTGCTATGCCTGCCTTTGATCCGCTCCAACTCTGCTGTACTGTAATTCACAATCCCTCTGGCGATGATGTCCGGGCCCTGCCGGATTTCTACTACCTCGCCTCTTAAAAAGTCTCCCTCAATGCGCAGAATCCCGCTGGCTAAAAGGCTTTTGCCGTTGTCCAGCAAAGCTCTGGAAGCGCCGTCGTCGACGATGACCGTTCCTGCCGGTCGTGTACTGAAAGCCAGCCAGCCTTTACGGCTTCCCAACGAATGCTTCTTCGGCAGAAAAAGGCTTCCCTGGAAAATCCCTTCGGGATCGTTTTCCCCGGCTGTATTGAGAAACTGCAGACAATTCCTATGGCTCCCGTTGGTCAGGACCATTGGTATCCCCTGGGTCATCGCGATCCTGGCCGCTGCGATCTTTGTCGCCATGCCGCCGCTGGCAAATTTGCTTCCTTCTCCCCCCGCCAAAGCCTCGATCTCCGGCGTGATCTCTTCCACGATGGAAATCCGTTCGGCTGCCGGATCCTTTCGGGGATCGCCCGTATATAAGCCGTCGATATCGGAGAGAAGTACCAGCAAGTCTGCGTCCACCAGTCCGGCAACCATGGCGGACAGGGTATCATTGTCGCCGACCTTGATTTGATCAAAGGCAACCGTATCATTCTCGTTAATAATCGGTACAGCGCCGTAGATCAGGATCTGGCGAAGCGTCATCCTCGCATTCAGATAGCGCTGCCGGTCGGCCAGGTCGTCTTTCGTCAGGAGTACCTGGGCGACGGCTATCCCGAATTCGCCAAAAAACTTCTCGTACGTATGCATCAGTATCCCCTGGCCAATGGCGGCCAAAGCCTGTCTGGCGGAAATCTCTTTCGGCCGAATCTGTATTTGCAGCCGCCCCATACCGGCGCCCACCGCGGCCGACGTGACCAGGATGACTTCTCTGCCCTGGTTTTTCAGGTCAACCAGCTGCTGAACCAACAGTTCCATCCGCAGCAGATTCAGGTTGCCTGTCTCATGCGTCAGGGTGCTGGTTCCGACTTTGACCACGATCCGCTGCGCTTTTTGCAGTTTCGTTCGTTCCTCTGTCGCTCTTTGCCTGTCCGCCATTCTTTGCCGCCGCCTCTTTTGAACACAATTTTTACTATTATATCCTTAATGCGCCCTATATTGCAAACGAAAATAAGCGAAAAGCAGGCAGCCACTAACTTTCCCGCCAGAAGCTCCGGCTGAAAAGTACCAATATGGCATAGAGCTCGAGCCTTCCGAGAAGCATCAACAGAGACAAGAAGATCAGGCTCCAGCCGGGCATACTGCCGTAGTGCGTCATCGGCCCCATTTGCTCAAATGCCGGCCCCACATTATTCAAGCAGGCGCTTACGATAGAAAAAGAAGTCCGGATATCATATCCGGCCAAGCAAAAAACGGCGGTGGAAGAAACCGCGATCAGGATATAGATGAAGAAAAACACCTGTGTATTGGCAATCGCTTCCGCCGGCGCAGGTTTGTTATTGATCCGTATATGGACGACAGCTTTCGGATGCAGGATACGGGTCAAAGCCGCCCCCATCCCTTTCATCAGGATGATCAAGCGCCCTACCTTCAGTCCCGCGCCGGTAGAACCTGCACAGGCGCCGATGTAAGGAAGCACGAGAAAAAAGAACTGACCAACAGGCGGCCAAGCGGTATAGTCTGTGCTGATAAAGCCTGTCGACGTAATGGCGCAGACCAGCTGGACATAGCTGTCAAGGAGAGACGCCAACATTTGCCTGCCTTCCGCTACCATCGCGAAGCTGGTGATCAGGACCGATCCCAAGATAAGCGCCAGATAGACCCGGACTTCTTCGTTCCTCCAAAACACGTTCAGTGAACGCGCTTGGAAGGCAGCATAAAACAGATGAATCTGCATGCCGGAAAGCATCACCAGGAAAGCCAAGATCAGTCGAACTACCGGTCCGTAACCGATGATACTGTCATTCTGCGTGGAATACCCGCCCGTTGATACGGCGCCAAAGCCGTGGCACAGCGCTTCGAAAGGCGTCATGCCCGCCAGGATCAGAACCAGGATTGCGATCAGGGTGAGAACGATATAGGTCAGCAAAAGGATTCTGGCTGTCTCCTTGATTCTGGGCGCGATCCTTTCCTTGATCGGGCCTGTGACTTCCGCCATATAGACCTGTACGCCGCTGTTGCCAAAAAAGCTGAGCATCGAAACAAAAAGTACCACGATACCCAGTCCGCCCAGCCAAAACGTGACGCTGTGCCATAGATGAAGGCTGCGTTCCATACTTTCCATATCCGTCAAAACAGAGGCGCCCGTTGTGCTGAATCCGGCAACCGCCTCGAAAAAGGCTTGGGGAAATCTGGATATCACGCCGTATCCCAGATAAGGCACAGCGCCGTATAGCCCGGCAGACAGCCAAGTCAGCGCGACCAGGAGACAAGCGTCCTTATGCGTTAATTCATCCTCCACCGGGAAGCATTTGAACAGAAGGAGGCCTGCCGTCAGGCCGGCTGCGCCCGACAAGCCATAGATATAAGCGAGCCTTTCCCCGTCGATCAAGCCCAGTATCATGGGCATAAACATGGAAAAACCCAGCACTGCCTGTGTCAATCCCCAGTAGGGAAGTATACGCCTGATACTGCCCAGGTTACCGCGCATGTCCATTCGTCCTTAACTCAACAACGCAATTACCTGATTAATGGCTTTCGGCAGGCAAATGACGGTAATTCGGTCATTGGGTTTCAGCATATCGTTTCCTTTCGCAATCCTGACTTCCCCGTCCCGCAGGATAGAACCAATAATCGCGTTCAAGGGAAAATGAATGTCCATCAGTTTTCGATTGGCGATTTTGCATGCCGGCGGTACGATAAACTCCAGCATACTTGCCTCTTCGTCCTGCAGATAGGTGAAAGATAGCAGGTTTGCGCTTCTCTTGATAAATCTGTAAATCGCGCCGACAGCCAGCGCTTTCTGGCTTACGCCGATATCGATGCCGACCCCTTCCATAATGTTGACGTATTCCGACCGGCGGATCATCGCAATCGTTCGCTTTGCGCCCAGGTGTTTCGCGATCACAGCGAGGAGAAGATTTTCTTTGTCGTCGTCTGTGACGCAAATGAACACATCGGCCCTGCCTGCGCCTTCCTGTTTCAACAAATCCAGATCTGTCGCGTCTCCATGGATAACCAGCGTATGCGACAGTTCCTCCGACAGCGCCTCGCAGCGCCTGTAATCCTTCTCAATCATCTTGACCGTATAGTTTTTTTCTTCCAGGAACCGGGCCAAATACCTGCCTGTCCTGCCGCCTCCCAGGATCATCAGGCTGGTCGCCTCTTCCCGCCGCATCCCCAGAAAGTGTTCGATCCTGGCCATCTCACTGGTCTGCGCCAGGAGATAGACGACGTCGCCTTCCAGGATCTTGTCTTCTCCGCGGGGAATGATGGCTTTGTTCCCCCGTACAATGGCGGCGATCAGGTAAGGAGATTCCGGGTTCATCTGCTTCATACTGCGGCCTTTGACAGGGGAGTTACCGGTAATGGGCAGCTCCAGCATCATCGCTTTCCGTTCCGCAAAATACATCACATCCAGCGCTTCCGGTACTTCAATCAGCGTCGCGATTTCCCTGGCGCTGATCCACTCCGGATTGATCAGCAAATCAATATCGGACAAGAAACTCCCTCCCGCGTTTCTTGTCGTCAGGTACTCTATGTTACTCACCCGCGCAACGGCATATTCGGCCCCGGCCTGCTTACCCAGCAGGCAAGTCACGATATTGACCTCATCCGAAGCGGTCATCGCCAGAAGTAGACTGGCTTCGGCTATGCCGGCGCTTTGCAAAACAGCGATACTGGCGCCGTTTCCGTGCATCACGCGCGCATCCAGCTTTTCTTCCAGCGGCGCGATGTTTTCTTCTTCTGATTCGATCACGGTGACGTCATATTCTTCCCGGATTAATAGTTCGGCGATAGACGAACCCAGATTGCCGCCGCCGACGAGGATTGCCCGCATTCCGTATTTCTCCTTTTTTAAAGCATGCCCAGAAATTCTTCCTCTGTTAAGATAAGCGGCTTACCCCGCTCTTTCAGCAGTGCTTGCGCTTTGCTCAACTTGGAGCCGGCTTTGTCTCCCGCGATCAGATACTCCGTCGCCCCTGTGACGCTATCCTGGGGCAGGGCGCCCAGGCTCTTCAGTTTCGCCTTGATTTCCGTTCGGCTGAATTGCGTCAGTACCCCTGTTACGACCACGTGTTTGCCGGTAAACGCTGTGCCTTCCCCTGCCGCGGAGGCGTCAAAGGCTTGCGCTCCGGCTGGATGTTCTGCAGGGTTCACGCCCGCGTCCAACAAACGCCGGATTACGTCAAGGTTGCTTTCATTCCGAAAGAATTGATATACGGCCTCCGCGATGATGCTTCCCACCTCGGGCGTCTCCAGCAGCGCCTCCATCTCCGCTTCCCTCAGCGACGACAGAGAACCAAAGACCGCAGCCAAATCCGAAGCGGTCTTCTTTCCCACATGGGGGATTCCGAGGCTGAATAGAAAAGAATCCAGGCTGCAGTTCTTGCTGTTTTCGATAGCTAAAAGTAGGTTGTCCGCTTTTTTTTCTTTAAACTTGTCCAGTGTCAACAACTCTTCCCGAGTTAGCCGGTATAGTTGATCCACGCTGCGCATATGCAGATCTTCATAGAGCTGATATGCCGTCTTTTCGCTGAAGCCCTCAATATTCATCGCTTCTCTGCCGGCAAAATGCGCCAGCGCCTTCACCATCTGCGGCTTACAGCCTATGGCGTTTAGACAGAAGAGATGCGCGCCGTCCTGCACCAGGGTGCTGCCGCATTGGGGGCAGTGGACAGGGGCTTCTATGCTTGACAGAGAGTCGCTGTCGTCACCGGGTACGGCGCCCATAATCTCCGGTATCACGTCGTTGGATCGCCTGAGCCATACGGTGGAACCGATATGCACCGCTTTTCGACGAATATCCTCCAGATTATTTAAAGTCGCCCGGCTGACCGTGACGCCCGCCAGTTCAACAGGTTCAAGGAGCGCTGTGGGCGTGAGTTTGCCTGTACGCCCCACATTCCATTCCACACCCAGCAGGCAGGTGGTTTCCTCTTCCGCTTCGAATTTGAACGCTACAGCCCAACGGGGGAATTTCGCCGTATAGCCCAGGATTTCCCGCTGCGAAAGATCGTCCAGCGCAATCACCGCGCCGTCGATAGCAAAGTTCAACTGTTCTCTGACCGCCCGGATTTCCTCCACAGCCGCTATGGCTTCGTCCAGGTTTGCGCAGCGCCGGTGAAAGGGATGGAGGCAAAAGCCCTGCTGATCCAGCCAGGTCAGTTCGTCCGCATAGCGCTGAAACGCCGGGCCCTGCCAATAGCCTATATCGTAGAAGAATACCGTCAGCCCCCGCCTGCGGGTTTCCTCGATATCCAGGTTGCGCAAAGCCCCCGCTGCGCCGTTTCGTAGATTTTTCAAGGGGTTTGCCGCCTCGGCATTGTATGCTGCAAAGGCTTCTCTGGTCATAATCGCCTCGCCCCGGATCTCCGCCAGGGCCGGTCCGTCAATCTTTGGCTGTATCCCCGGGATCGTCAGGATCTGGGGGAGGATCTCTTCTCCGGTCACACCGGTTCCCCGCGTTGCGCCGTGGATCAGGCTGCCGTTCTCATAAGTGAGGTTCACCGTCATGCCGTCAAACTTCATCGTCACGACATACGCCAGATCTTCCCGCTTTGCGCCTTCGTCTTCCAACAGCTTCCCATTGCGGCTTTCCCAGTCCCGGAGTTCTTCCCGGGTTTTCACTTTATCCAAACTCCAAAGGGGCGCCAAATGCCTATGCTTCCGGAATCCGGGAAGCACGTTGCCGCCTACGCGCAAGGTAGGGGATTGCGGCAGAACGAAGCCTGTTTCCTGCTCCATCTCCTCCAATTGCCGATATAGCCGATCATATTCCCCATCTGAGACGAGGGGATCATCCTTCGTATAGTAAGCATAGGCGTATTGGTTTACCAACTCGGCCAGTTCTTTCATCCGCTGCTGTTTCTCTTCACTGATCGTCATGCTACGCTTGTCCTTCCGCCCGCCGGATAGGGGCAATGTCCGCCTGGAGGCTTCGTAAGCCCATATCCGGAAAAGCTATCGTATAAATGCTTTTCGGTCCTTCGCCTTTTACGCTGACGACAACGCCCTGTCCCCATTTTCGATGGACAATTCTGTCGCCTGTCCGGAAGACGTCCGGCGACCCGGTCTGAGGCGCCAAACCTTCGCCTGTACTTTGACGGCTTCCTGCGGAAGGGCGGCTTCCCGCGAAAGAGCGGCTTCCCCATCGTTCTTCGCCGCCCGGCGCAAACCCCCGCTTCCCCCTTGATCCGGACAAAGTGCCGAAATGGGCGCCGTTTTCATTCTCGTAAGCCTCGTCCTCGAAGCCGTTTCCGAAGGTATAGCTTCTGCTTTGGATCGGGCTGCCTTCGACCAGTTCCTCCGGAATCTCGCTCAGGAAGCGCGAAGGACTCTGCCGCATCGTGCTTCCATACTGGTTACGCGAAGCCGCCCATGATAAATAGAGCTTCTCTTTTGCCCTGGTCATCGCTACATAACACAAGCGGCGTTCTTCCTCGATTTCCCTGTCAGTTATCGAGCGGGCGTGAGGAAAAATGCCTTCTTCCATACCGATCATGAAAACCTGCGAAAACTCAAGTCCCTTGGCCATATGCATGGTCATTACCTGCACAGCGCCTTTGCTTTCTTCCTCGTTCACCAGGTCAAGGTCGGTAATCAGCGATATCTCGCCCAGAAACTCCGCCAGGGATCCCCCTTCGATTCTATCGTACTCCTCCGTCTTATTCATAAACTCCCGCAGATTATCCAGCCGGTCCATGTTCTCGATGGTTTCTTTTTCCTTCAGCATCCGGAGATAGCCGCTTTTCTCTAAAATACTTTTCGTCAGTTGCCCCACCGTCTCTATAGCAGCCAATCCCCGCAGTTCGGTATAGAGCGTTCTAAATTCCTCCAGGGCCTTGTCGGCCCGGGCGGATAAGTCCAAACCGGCGTGATCAAATAAGGCCGCTTCCAGGCTTTGCCCGCTGTTTACGCTGTGGGCAAGGATCCGGCTGACGCTGACTTCGCCTATTCCCCTTCTCGGTTCGTTGATGATGCGTCTCAACGCTACCTGATCCTCCGGATTCGCAAGAAATTTCAGGTAAGCCAGCACATCCTTAATCTCTTTTCGCTCATAGAAGCGGAAGCCGCCGATCACCACATAGGGTATACGATAACTGGCAAAGCATTCCTCCAACACCCGTGACTGGGCGTTTGTCCTCATGAGTACGGCGTGGTCGCTGAAACTGCCGCCCTTCTCCCGGGTCATTTGCACGCGGCTGCATACGAAAGCGGCTTCCCCCTTATCGTCGTCCGCGTGGAAACGAAGCAGCTTTTCCCCCTGCTTTTTCTCCGTCCAGAGCCTTTTTTCTTTTCTCTCGCGGTTATTGGCGATCAGATCGTTAGCCGCTTCCAGGATCCGCCCGGTTGAGCGATAATTCTGCTCCAGCCTGACCACCGCCGCGCCGGGGAAATCCTTTTCAAAGTCCAGTATATGACGAATATCCGCCTGCCGGAAGCTGTAGATGGATTGGTCGTCGTCGCCGACTACGCACAGATTGCCATGCTCCTGCGCCAGTATCTTCACCAGCAGATACTGGATATAATTGGTATCCTGGTACTCGTCCACCATGATGTAGCGGAATTTATCCCTGTACTTCTCCAGGCGCTCCGGATGACGCCGGAACAAAAGCAGCGTCTGGAGAAGCAAATCGTCGAAATCCATAGCGTTATTGCGCAGCAAATTCTGTTGATACCGGAAGTATACCCATGGCCTTAAGCTTTCCATATCCAGGTCCTCTGGCATATCCTCCGCGGAAGGCAGCTTTGCCCTGCTTTTTTGCCCGCTGATCCAGTTCAGATAAGCCTTTGGGGGGTGCGCCTTCTCTTCCACATTGAGCCCGCGCAGAATGGAGCGTATCAATTGCTCCTGGTCCGCGGCGTCATAGATGGAAAAATCTCCCCGGTAGCCGTCCAGATACTCCCGTTCCCGTTTCAATATCCGCAGGCAGGCGCTGTGGAAGGTCATGACCCACATGTCGCCCAAGGTATCGCCCAAAAGGATTTCCAGCCGTTCGCGCATGACCCGGGCAGCCTTGTTGGTAAAGGTAATCGCCAGGATATGATACTCCGGCACACCCTGGCGCCCGATCAGCGAGAGGATCTGTCTGGAAAGCATCGGGTTGTCGCCCTGCCTTCCCTGCTCCGCGATATAATTCGCGAGATATGACAATTCCGCCTCGCCTGCCCATTCCGGCGGCGCATAATCCCGATCATAGTCCGGTCCAAAGATAAGGAGATGCAGGATGCGGTAGACAATTGCGGTGGTTTTGCCGCTGCCCGCGCCTGCCAGGCACAGCACAGGACCGCGCCCGGTTTCTGCCGCGAGCCTCTGGCCCATATTCAAACGGGACAAAATCATATTGCGGATTTCGTCCCGTAAAGCCTTGTATTGTTCTGCTTCACTTTGCTGCAATACCATAATTCTCTTCACCCATCGCTATAGTTTTCGATAACGGTCCAGGATGATCCGATACCCATCCGCACCGTAGTGCAAGCATTTTTTCACACGGCTGATGGTCGCCGTACTCACGCCCGTTTCCTGGATAATGTCGGAGTAGGTGTGATTGTCCGTCAGCATTTTGACGACCCTCCACCGCTGGGCCATCGCTTTGATCTCTCCGATGGTGCAAAGATCTTCGAAGAACCGGTAGCACTCCTCCCGGTCGCCCAATGTCAGGATAGCGTCAAATAACGCGTCTACCATGGGATCCTGAAGTCTGGATTGGTATGGCAAGCCGCTCACTCCTTATTTCCGTTCGGCAAATCAAAGATTTGGACAGCCGCGCATAGGGCCTGTAAGGATGCCTTTAGGGGTCGGGTAGGTTACTAAAAGTTGCTCACAGTCCTGTTAACGCTGCCGGATAGTTTTTTTCGCATCGCGTTCTCCACCATAGGCGTAACCAGTCCGCTTATGCTCCCCCCCGCGCTGCATACCTGCTTGATGGTAGACGAGCTGATAAAGGTGTAGTCCGCATTGGCCATGAGGAATACTGTCTCGATCTCCTCATCCAGATGCTTATTCACAGCCGCTACCTGCATCTCGTACTCATAGTCGGAGATCGCCCGCAGACCGCGGATAATGGCGCTCGCGCCGCACTGTCTCGCAAGCTTGACCGTTAGATCCTGGTACACCGCGATATCACAGTTTGGCAGATGGGAAATGGCGTCCAGGATAAAGCTTTTTCTTTCTTCCAGGTTAAACAAGGTATTCTTGTAGTTTTGCTCCGCGACGGCAATGATAAGGCGGTCAAACAAGCGGCAAGCCCGTTCCGCAATGTGCAAATGCCCCACGGTGAAAGGATCAAAACTCCCGGGATAAATAGCGATACTCATATCGGCTCTCCCCCACTCTGCCTTACTCTACCTTACTCTGCCTTATAATTCTTTTATTCTTTATCCTGATGCAATATCCTGCCGGTATTGGGCGGAATTCGCAAATTCCAGGCACGGAACGATATCCTAAGAACTGTTTTTGTCCTTCTCCTGCAGTACCACTTTATCTATCCCCAGCAGATCCCCTAAGCGCGCCAGCAGTTCTACGCTCCCGTCCGCCTTGGGGAGAAATACCGCAGCCATGGCTTCCTTCTGCTTATCGTAGTAGAGATAGACCGGTATCGTACCGCGATAGGCCAGCATCGCCGCGCGAATAGCTGCCAACAAGGCAGGATCCTCCGCATCCGCATCTCCCAGTTTCAGCCAGAGTTGGCGCTTTTCTGCTTCCCTTCCGTTGGTATTCGGCCCGTCCGTATGCGAGGTAACCCACGGCGGAAGCTTTCCGGCGTACGCTTGCTCGCTGTCGCCTGCCAGCGACGGACGAGCGAACGCGTTGCTGGTATATGCCGCATTTCCTGTGCCTGTTCTTTCCATCGCATATACGGCAGGGTTTGCGCCGGCGTCTATGCTTGCGCCCAGACCCGATCGTCCTTGCGTCTCCAGCGGCAATCCTGCTTCCCCCAGCAGCACTGCTTGTTCCAGAAACAGCTTCGGCTGCTCCTCCTGCCCCTGATAACGGCCTTTGATCACCACCGCCTGGTCATTGGCGAGGATGGCGCCTATGGTTTCGAATAGTTTTGGGAAAACCAGCACCTCGACGCTGCCGGTCAAATCTTCCAGCCGGAAATTGGCCATCATCTGCCCCCGCTTGGTCACCGTCCTTCTGTACTGGCTGATGACCCCTCCCACTACCACCGGATAATCCTCCTCTTCCTTGAGGTCGTCAATATGGTGACTGATCCTTTTCTCTGCCTGATCCAGGAAAGGCGTTAGCGGATGCCCGGACAGATAGAGTCCCATTACTTCATTTTCTTTCATTAACACGGTTTGCTGATCCAATTCCGGTCTGTCCGGCAAAGCTACGGTATCGTAGTCCGGCTTCATTTCCGGCGCCAGGTCAAACAGAGATAGTTGATTGCTGGCTTTATCTTTCTGCCAGGCGGCAGCGGAGTCCATCACCAAAGGCAGAACGGATAGAAACTGCGCTTTATGTCCCGGCACAGAGGAAAAGGCGCCCGCCCAGATCAGGTTTTCGATAGCCCTTCGGTTGATGCTGGACAGATTTATCCGCTGACAGAAGCTTTCCAGGCTGGTATAGGGGCCATTTTCTCTTTCGGAAAGGATCGCCTGAATCGCCGGCTCGCCTATCTGCTTGATCGCGGCCAGGCCAAAGCGGATCGCGTCGCCGCTGACGCTGAATCCGGATAGGCTTTCATTGACGTCCGGCCCCAATATACGTATTCCTCTTTGCCTGCATTCGTTAATATAAAACGGCACCCTGTTTTTTGTTTCCATTACGCTGGACAGCAACGCCGCCATAAACTCAACGGGATAATGGATCTTGAGCCATGCCGTCTGATAGGCGACCAACGCGTAGGCTGCAGAGTGGCTTTTATTAAAGCCATATCCGGAGAAATACTCCATCAACGCGAAGACCTTTTCCGCGACTTCCGCCGATACACCTTTCTCTTTCGCGCCATCTACAAAACTCTGCCGATAGGCCGCCAACACTTCCGGCTTTTTCTTTCCCATCGCCCGCCGGAGTTCATCGGCGTCTCCCATGGAGAGCCCCCCCATATCATTGGCAATGCGCATTACCTGCTCCTGATAGAGGATTACCCCATAGGTCGTGTCCAGTATGGGTTCCAGCAGCGGATGCAGATAAGTAATGGCGACTTTGCCATGACGCCGCTGGATAAAGTCTTCCACCATCCCGCTGCCCAGCGGCCCCGGCCTGTAGAGGGCGACCATAGCGACGATGTCGTCAAAACGTTCCGGCTTCAATTCCCGGATGATTTGCCGTAGCCCGTCGCTTTCCAACTGGAATACGCCGACGGTATCCCCCGCAGAAAGCAGCTTGTAGGCAGCCGGATCATCCAGGGGGATATGATCGATCTCAATGCGGATATCCTGGCTTTGCTTGATCAATTCCACCGTGTCGCCAATAACCGTAAGGGTGCGTAAGCCCAGCAGATCCATCTTCAGCAGGCCTATCGCCTCGACCGTGTCTTTCTCAAACTGGGTACAAGGCAGTCCGTCGGTCGTCCTTTGAAGGGGAAGATAGTTCTCCAGCGGCTGACCGGCGATCACCAGTCCCGCAGCGTGCACGCCGCTGTGGCGGGGTAACCCCTCAAGAGATTTCGCCATCTTGATCAAGCCGGAGACTTGCTCGTCCTTTTCGGTCAATTCCTTTAGTTCACGGGACAACTGGAGCGCGCGGTCCAGAGTAATATTCAGTTCAAAGGGAACCAGTTTGGCGGTCTTGTCCACCACCGCAAGAGGTATGCCCATCGCGCGGCCCGCGTCACGGATCGCCGCTTTCGCTGCCATTGTGCCAAACGTGATGATTTGACTGACCTTATCCCGCCCGTAACGCTCGATTACATAATCGATGACCTCGCTCCGCCGGAGATAACAGACGTCGATATCGATATCCGGCATACTGATCCTGTCCGGATTGAGAAAGCGCTCAAAGAGTAGGCCGTAGGTAAGGGGGTCGATATTGGTAATGCCCAAACAGTAGGATACGATGCTGCCCGCAGCCGAGCCGCGGCCGGGACCGACATAGATCCCCTTCTCCCTGGCATAGCGGATAAAGTCCCAGACGATCAGAAAGTAACCGGGGAAGCCCATATGGACAATAACGGATAGCTCGTATGCCATACGCTCCCTGGGGGATACGCCGCCTTCCCCCTTTGCATCCGCGCTTTCCGGATATCGCTCTTCCAAGCCTTTTTCACACAGTTTCTTCAGATAAGCCGCTTCGTCTTTCTCCCCTGCAGGCAGAGGGTAAGGAGGCAGATGCAGCTGGTCAAACTCCATTTCCACCTGGCAGCGGCGGGCGATTTCCGCGGTATTGGCCAAGGCTTGCGGATAATCCCCAAACAAGAGCGCCATCTCTTCCGGACTCTTGACATAGAACTCCTGGGTTTCATATTGCATACGATTCGTATCGGAAAGCGTTTTTCCCGTTTGAATACACAGCAAAACGTCCTGCACATAGGCGTCTTCCCGGTTGACATAATGCAGGTCATTGGTCGCCGCCAAGGGGATTCCGGTTTCCCCATGGATCCGGATCAAGCCGGCATTGATCTCTGTCTGGTTTTCCAGCCGGTGATCCTGCAGTTCCAGATAGAAATTGTTCCGGCCAAATACCCGGTCGTACTCCAGGGCCGTCTCTCTGGCTTCTTCATATCTGCCGGAGGCCAATAGGCCGGGTATCCGCCCGCTCAGGCAAGCGGAAAGGCCGATGAGCCCTTCGGCATTGGCGCGCAGCAACTCCATATCCACTCTCGGTCGGTAATAAAAGCCTTCCAGCCAGCTGCGCGAAACCAGCTTAATCAGGTTTTGATAGCCGCTTTGGTTTTCCGCCAGCAGCACCAGATGACTGGGTTTATCGTCCAAATCAGGGACTTTATCCCAACGGCTTCTGGGCGCCACATACATTTCGCAGCCAATGACCGGATGAATCCCGGCTTTTTTTGCTTCGCGATAAAACTCTGCGACGCCGTACATCACGCCGTGGTCGGTGATCGCAAGAGAATCCATCCCCAGTTCTTTAACCCTGGCAATGAGTTCCGGTATCTTGCACAGTCCGTCCAACAGGCTGTAACAGGTATGCGTATGGAGATGTACATAGTCGGGCTTATTCATCAAAAAGATCCGGCTGGTAGTAGGCTGTCTGGGGATGCCCGGGTACGTCCGGGTACTCTTCCAGCAATTTAGAATATTTCAAGGAGAAGGAAAAAGACAGGATGATTTCCGGTTTCTGAATGTCATTCGCCCGCAGGACGACTTTATCAGCATAGAACATATACTGATATTCCTCATCCCGCCAGGTAATGCGGCAATCTCCGACCTTGAGCGTAATATGCCCCCACTCGTTGATGCTGAAGCCTAAAAAATCACCGTTAAAATAACTGCTCTGCCCGTAACGAATACCGATCCCCCTATCCGGCTGGTCATAAAAAGTGGAAAAATGTTCCAGAATCAGTCTGCAGGGAGGGCTGATCTCTTCAATCAACCTGCGTTCCGTCGCCACTAGCTCTTCGACATGACGAAAACGAAGCCGCTGGGAATGAAACTCAGGATCCCTGTCTTCCTCCAAATAGTCACCTGTTATCCGCCTTATCGTCTGGGTAAGCTCTTCCAGGGCGGTCAGGTAACGCGCGTCTCTGCTCTCTCGTTCCGACATCATTGCCCTCCGGTCCTTTCAAATTCTCCATTGACTATTATAAGGATCATCGCTATAATGATTGGGTACTTGTTTTCTATCGGGATGTGGCGCAGTTTGGTAGCGCGCTTCGTTCGGGACGAAGAGGCCGCAGGTTCAAATCCTGTCATCCCGACTTTTTTATGCAAATTGTCAGTTTAGCCGATGTATGGCCCAAAATAGATCCCCGTCTCGCCCCGGGCAAAGCTGGATGCGGTATGTTCCGTATCCAGTTGCGTTTGCTCGGCGCCGATGATAATGCGGACGCCCGGATAGGCTGTCCGCTTTATATTGACGTAGCCATAACCTAAGGTATCCATTTCTTCTTTCACCTCAATGACTTCCTGCTGCAAGCTTGCCAGGTTTTCTTCTATCGCCTGATATGCGCTCCTGGCTTGGTTCAGCGCATCCAGCCTGTCTCCGGAAAGGGTGCCGGATTTTTCTAGTTCCCCCAGCATCGTGATCGCCGGTCGCAGGGAATTCATCTGGGTTTGCATCGTTTCAATCTGCTTGGTCAGGTACTGGTATCGTTCGGTGGTTGCGGGGTTATTGCCCACTTCCAATATGGTGGGGACCGCGATATTTCTTCCGCCCGCATAAGCTGTATTAATGCTGTTTCGCGCTACGACCCTTCCGCCTGTCACTCTACCCTTAGAACCGATCACATTTACATTGCCGCTGCACAGCACATAGGACCGTAAAACGGCTGTCGACTCTATGTCGCCGACCGCTTTTACATTGCTGTCCTGAATGTATTTTGACTTGATGAAGCCCCCAGCCTCGATTATGTGCGGGCTGTTGCTCCCTTTGCCCTGGATCCCGTCTTTTAAGACGATATTGCCGCCGGCGATAACAGTGGCGTCTTCCACCCAGCCGTTCACGGTAATATTGCCACTGGCTTGCACACTGAAACCCGTAAGAATATTGCCCTGGATCACAAGGTTGCCGACGAAGTTGATATTACCGGTGGCATTGCCTACATCGGTTTTGACGGTAAAGGTGTTGAGTACCTGGAGCTTGCTCCCCACCATGTCCACCTGGCCGTCGCAGACAGCCAGGAGCTGCAGCCCGTCTTCCGAAAGCTTTGTGTTTTGTCCCATGGGCAGCGCAAGATCCCGTCCCGGCCGCGGCTGCAGCTTTACGCACAGCACATTACAGCCGACTTCGCCTTGCGTGGCGGGTATCTTGACGCATAATACATCCTCCTGCATCACATTTTCTATAATGCCCAAATCTTTATAGTCTACGGTTCCATCCGGATTTTCCTTGGGTTTACTATCTCTGCCCAACTCGACTTTGAACTCCAGCCGCGCCGGTTGTCCGTCCACAGCGTCAAGGCCCCTGGCGACTACATAGGACTGGTCATACATGGGTTTCTTGACCGCCAGGTCAATCACCCCTTCATCGATTCCGTATTGAACGCCTGCCTCCGCCAGGGCCTTCCGGATCTCCTCGTCTGTGACATGGGCGCCTCCGTAATACGGAGGAAAAATGGTCATTTCTGCTGACATCCCGTCAGATGCTATCGTTATTTTAGGTATCGCATGAATTGGTTCGTTTTCCGCGTGATTGGTTTCGTGTTGATGATTATCCATATTACAAAGCCCTCCCGGCTTTTATCTCATTTTATTTGATGGCTAACCTGCCCGAATACTCCCGCTTTATAAGCGGTGAGATAAAGAGCGGAGCGGCAGCCCATGTTAGTTCGAAAGCGCCTCCCACAACGGCGTGTCTTGCAATGTCAGCAACGTAAGATCAGGCTGGCTGCGGATCACATGTTCCCAGGCTTTCGGGATATTGGCCCGGTCTTCCCCATTGAAGGCCGCCCCTCCCGCCTCCAGTTCCGCCATAGCCAGCTCCAAAGGCCAGACCGTGTGTTTGCTGACACCTTGCGCGTTCCGTTTCTGCGTGTATATGGGAATGTATCCTGCTTCTTTAAAATAAGGCTCGCCGGTAGCGCCGTCTACGCCGATCGTCAATTTCAGCAGCATACTGCATAGGCGTTCCAACCCCTCCTGATTGGAGACGAAATTGCCTTGTGAATACATGACGAACTTTGTCTTTCCCGGCTCATCTTCCTCATCGCCCGGGTGGATGGCCTCTCCCCGCTGCAGGACGTGGGGATGATTGCCCAGGATCAGATCCGCTCCACCTTCCAGCAAGCGCATTGCCATGGCGACTTGCTCCGAACCCGGTTTGGGCTGGTACTCTACTCCCCAATGGAGCATCAGCACCACATAACGCGCGCCTTCGGCCCTTGCCTTCCGAATGTCTTCCAACAAGCGTTCTTCCTGGATATAGTTCAGCGCGTAGCTATACTCTCCGGGCAGCTGCAAACCGTTTGTGCCGTAGGTTGCGGCGATCGCAGCCAGCTTCACGCCCTTGACTTCGATGTACAATAGTTGCGCCCGTTCTTCCGGCGTTCGGAAAGCGCCCGTATGCAAAAGGCCGGCGCTGTCCAGATGATTCAACGTTGTGCACAGTCCCTGATACTTGCGGTCAAGGCTGTGGTTATTTGCCGTACTGACCAGACTAAACCCTGCTTCTTTGAGATTCCCCGCCAATTCTTCCGGCGCGTTAAACAGAGGGTACCCGGTAAAGCCTCCGTTATCCGCGCCCGCCAGCGGCGTCTCCAGGTTTCCCACGACCAAATCCGCTTCTTGCAGAATTGGCGCTACTTTTTCAAACATGAAACGAAAATCATACCCCGCCCCGTCCGGCAGCCTGCCGGCTTTGGTCTGGGGACTGTGCATCATGATATCTCCGACAGACAAAATCGTGAAGCTCCAATCCTCCGGAATCGGCCTGGGCTTAAGGGCTTTCTGGAAGGAGGTCGGCGGAGCGGTAACAACAATATTGTTTATTTCTGCTTCTTCGGATGCGCCCGCCCAGGCTGCCGCCTTCGCTTCAAAGCCGCCGGACAACAGGCCTCCTCTGAATAGGAACAGGCATAATAAAAGGAAGCACACGGCAAAAGCGGTAAGATAAGACCATTGCCGCCTTTTGCTGTCTTTATTCAGAGTACGGTCATGTTTTTTCGTGTGCTTCCTCCTGTTCCAGTGAATCGTTATGCTTTGGCAGCCGTTTTAAAACCCCATAGACTCGCCGACCAGCAGCACCCGTATCTTCGTACGGGAGGGGCAGCGGTGAAGAATTGTCGCGATATTACAGATCGATCCCGCGCTCGAGCAGTTCATACATTCGCCAGTCTTGGTACAAGGGTTGCCCGTGTTGAGTCTGATATTGTTGACCGGTCCCGCTATCGCACAGACACGCTCTTCCGCTTCGGTCAGATCTGCTACTACTTTGTTGATGCCGGCGACGATGACGACCTCTTTCGGCCCGTATATCATGGCAGCCACCCGGTTGCCGGCGCCGTCTACATTGTATAGCTTTCCATCCCTGGTTATCGCGTTCGAGCTGCAGAGGAACAAGTCGCAGGTCTGCTGCTTCAACCGAAAGTCGTCGGCTTCCGCGGGATCTTTCGCGAGATGATGATCATAGATCGCGCAGCCTCTTCCGGTAAGCTCCGCTTGTATATCCAGCGCCTTCACTGTCATGGAACCGCCAAATCCAACGCCGGCGCCATCCGGGATCAAGGCCAACAGACGCTCTCTCGCAGCGTTCCTATCCGGCAAAAATTCCGCCAGGAAACCGTTTTTTTCCAGTGCTTCCACCGTCTGCGCCCCGACAATCTCCATATGCAAGCGGAGATTCTTATCCATTTCCATTTTTTTGCCTCCTTCATCAATAGAACATCGCGGTCCTGGTTTCCCCGTTCCAATCCACAGCGACTTGCAGCACCTGTTCGCCTAATATGCGAAAAGGTAGAAATGTTCTGCCGTCCAAGATCACAGGCGCCTGGGGCATCTCCATGCTTGTGCCGTCGATGATGATCTCCGTGCTGCCTATTGTCAGTACGGCTTGCCTGCTGCCTGTCTGAATCGTTACCGTTCTGGCGTCCCCGTCCCATCGCACACTCTCCGAAGGCAATCCCATCGCCCTGGCTACAAAGCTGACGGGAACCATCGTAAAGTTGTTTTCAATATAAGGCGCCACATCCATTACGATCGTCTCGCCCCCGACTTTCATTTCCCTACTTCCGATCGTCAGTTCTACCGTTCCTGACGCTGCTTTACCCATCACCTCGGCGATCACAGCGGAGACTTCGCTGTTTAACCCGCTTCCTCCCGCGGTAACCTGAACTAGACCCTGGAAGCTTTCCTCCGCGCTAATATAAAAGGTCAATTCCAGCTTCGCCAACTGTCCACTGACCGTGCCGACATTCTGAACAGTCAGCCCGTTTGCCCCCAATGTCCAGACGCCGCCGTCCTGCGAGTTGATCGCGAAAGCGTTTGCGTCGTGACGTTGGATCAGCGTATCCCGCGGCAAGCCTGTGCTAAAGTTCGTGGTATTGATCAGCACTGCCCTCGCCGTGACGCCTTGCGGCAAAGTGAATGTTGTCCTCCCGTTGGCGCGCCATCTGCCGCTCGCGGTTTCCGCCAGCGTCAGTTTTAAGGTCCGCAGGCTTTCCGTTGTCGGCTCGGCGGGATAATTCCCCGCCGCAATCTTGGGCAGCGTCAGGCTTTCCGCCGTGAATGTATAATCCAGCCTTACCCGGTTTGCCAATTTGATCGTTTCCTGCTCCATATTACAGCCAGACAAGGTAATGGACACAGGGCCGTAGTCGTTGTTATTCGGGACGGCTTCCAACTTCAGATTTTTCAAGACGAGCGTGCGTAAGCCCAGGGGATTGTTATCCAAGGTCAAGTTCAGTCGCAATACAGACGCGTTGATCATGGCATTCGATCCCTCGGTAGCATACGCTCTCGTATTGATCACTATCCCGCCGGTATTTCTGCCTTCGATTTCGATCTGATCCAGATCGATCCAACGAAATCCCACAGGCGCCCTTAGTGTCAAGGCGCCGTTTACCAAAGCCTTGTCGGCCAGTTCCCGAATCGACAGGTCAGGCAGGATAACGGTCTGTGAGAAATCGATCACCTCACCGGGCCGTACCTGGGTTGTAGCGCCTCCCGCGGAACCGGAAGCAAAGATCAGGACGCCCTCTGTAGAAAGGCTGCCTGAGTACATATCTAAGAGTTCCAAAGAAGCCGGACTACCGGTAATTTCGACAAATAACGGAATATACAGCGCTTCGTAGTTGGTTACCGAGTAACCGGGCTCTAACGTGACGAGCACTGAGCCGGTCCTGCTACCGGCTTGCATCGTGTAACGGATGCCTACCGGGTTCTGGCGGTTAGTGAGATAGCCGCGCACAGAGGTGTCGGGCGTAAAGACGCCGTTGCTATCTATCGTCCCGTAATTGTCGATCTCCACCTGGCTGAAGGCGTCGAAATCCCAATAAGCATTGGTAAGTCGAATTTCAAATGTAAAGTCGTCGAGCCTGGTGTCGTCCTCCGGCTTGATCACCAATAGGGGGATTCGCTCAGGATCGCTAATTATGGCTGTGGAGTATCCTTCTCTACCGCCGGATAAATGCATGATACTGTTTTCCGTTCTGGCAAATAAGCGTCCGGTAGAAAGTAGAGTAAGAAGCAATACCACTGCCAATATACTCGCCCATTTTCTCATTTTCATTTACTTTCCCCCTTAACATTCGGCTTTCCGAACTCTTCGACCTTACAGATTGAACGAGTTGGGTCTTTGAGAAAACGTATCACCCGCTGGTTTTCACTAATGCAATTATCTCACAAGCTGTGTAAACTTACAAGCCTGCGATTCCATTCAACGCCTGACTCTGATTCCATTCAATACCTGACATAACCGTGCCTTAGGCAGATCCTGTATAAGCACGCAAAAACCAGTACAGCATATAAGCGGCTGCCATCACCGGCGCCAGAGGAATGGGCTCATTTTTTCGCTTTCCCGTCAGCAAGAGCGCACCCGAGACGAGCAGGGACAGCAGGCAGAATACGCTCATATAGCCCGGCCACGCTTCCCAACCCAAAAGCAAGCCGGTGACAAGCGCTAGCTTTACGTCGCCTGCGCCCATAACGTGAAACAAATAGGGGATCAGGTGAACAAAAAAGGCCAGGGCGCCTGCCAGAAGGCAACCGGAAGCAATTTCTGCGTTGCCGCGGTAGTACAGCCATCCGGCTAGCAGTGCAAAGGCGCCCAGGCCGATACAAGTTAAGCTATTAGGGATGCGCCGCCAGGCCAGATCCGTTCCAGCCGCTCCCAGAAGCAAGCCGCCCAGCACGATCCAGTTTGCGATCAACATCTCAGCGGCCCCAATCCTCGTTTCCAGCCTGTTTTCCCGTCGGTGAGAAGTAAATCTTTCCCTCTTCGTTGTAACGGATCAAGGCCTTAATACGATCCACTTCGTCCTCCCCAACCAACAAGGTCACGACCGCGGGCAATACATCCCGGCTATAACCGTCGTCCGGCGCCGCTCCGTCCAGCGACATTCCGCCGGCGTTTTTCTTGCTGATCACCAATAGGCTTCGCAGCAGCGGATCCTCGTCCGGCCCGACAATCCGAGAAGGCTGAGGGTCTTCATAGCTTTCCTTTGCCGGTATATACACCATCGCATCCACAAACGTTCCAGGCCAAAGCCAATCGCCACTGCTGCGTACCAGGCTTGTTTCCACAGCGATCAAACGCACCTGATCCAGCCTGCTAAACTCCCATTGCCAGTACCCTCCCCTATCCGAGGCGGATACCAGACGGCTGGGGCGAAGTATATCTCCCGCTCCAAATCCGATATCTCCCACATACCACGGGCCTTTGTCCAACAAGGCTTCTACCTCGGCGGCATAATCTTCTCCCAGGCCAAAAACCGGTTTTTCCGTCAATTGCAGCATCTCCGGCGTCAGAGGTTCTCCCGGCAACAAGTCGGTTTTTGCTGTTACGATCATGTACGTCTCGGCGCTTTTCTCAAGATACTCCTTATTAAGCCGATAGGTCACTCCAAAAACCACAACAAAACTGATGCATATCACGAAGCCCTTCAATAGAAAGCCTATGATTCCCTGTCTCCATCTGCTCAGCTTGAAAACCTCCTTTAGCTAATCAATGCCTTATTTATAACTACCTTGGTATCGTAACGTTCTGTTCACCACTATCTCTCTGTTTCCTCTGCCGGCCAGGGCGCCCAGAAGGAAGGGCAGTTCGATCCTTGCCTGTCCTTTCGCCCAGATTTGATCCTTGTCCTGAACCAGTTCAAACTGAAAGGATAGGCTCTTCGCTAAGAGGCCGTTCATGTTCTGCAGCAGGATCTCTTTTGCCCAGCTTTCCGCTTCCTTTGCTTTAGACATCTGCCGCCCCAGGATTAAATCTTCCTCGGCAATGCTGCCTGTCAGCGCGGCGTCCAGCGCCAGTTCCAGGCTCTGATGCAAGCGATTTCTGACGACCCAGTAGGAAGCCGAATCCGTCACCAGGCAAACCAGCAAAAATAGAATCCAGAGCCAAAAAAGCGATCTCACTTCTCCATCCTCCTTCCTTATGTATCATGATGGCGGCAGCCCATGTTAGAACTGGAACCCCCGGATATAGGTATGGGCCAAAGCCCGGAGATTGACCCGCACCGGTACGCTTAGTTCCTTTCCAAAAGGCCTCAGACTGCGGATTCTATATCTGCCTTGCACTTCCAATTCCAGCAAATCCCCTCTTTGCACAGTTTTTGGCGTTCCCGATAAGTGAATATCCAGTTCCCCCAGATTGAGCACCGCCGACAATGCGTTGAATTTTTGCTTCATCGCGCCGTCAAGACCGTTTTCGGATTTCATCATTTCCATAATTTCCCCTGCGGCGCCGTAAACCTTCCAGACCGACATGCTATACGAAGCCACTTCCACAGCTACAAACAGAATCACGGACAGCAGAAACAGTGTATAAAGGCCGCTGGTCAAGCCTTCTCCCGATTGTTCCCGAAAAAAGCCTTTCATTTTCTTACCGTCCTCAAGGATTAAACACTTTGTCAAGATGAACAAAGATACCGTTCACATAGCCGACGAGCTTGCCGTCCACCAAGCCTTTGATCATCACTAACACCAGCGCCATAATCGCCATCCAGCCCAGTGAGGACACCAAATCCCCTCTTTCCTCACGACAGAAGCTGATCCATTTTTCCTCTAATCTCAACAGGAACAAACCATACTGCACACCCAAATCCTCATAAGCTATCTTCATTGAAAATCCCCGCCTTTCTTTTCAAAATGGGGCGCTGCCCCATAGAACGAATCTTTGCTTAGACATCTTCGATCATCCTAAGCATTAGATGAGTCCATGCATGACTTAGCCGCTCTGATACTGATCCTTTAGAGCGGGTTTGTCAGGTAAACCCCGTCGGCATTCAAGCGCCGAACAATTGCCCCACCTGCTGGAGTATTTCCCATCCTTTCAGCAGCAGAGACGCAACCGCCAAGCTAAACAGGAGCGTATACAACTGATACACCTTTTCCGGTTTGGTCCGAACCAGGGATTCCGCCGCTTCCTGCCGCAATGCCGTCAGTTCGCCTTCGATGCTGTTGAAATAGGCTTCCGCCGCCCCATACCCGCTTTCCACCGCCAACATCAGCGCAGAAGCCAGTTTCTGTATAGCCGGCATATCAAAGCTGACGGAAAACAGTCGAAAAGCGCTCGCCGAGCCGATGGTCTGAATGTCATGAATCAACTGATCGAGCGCCTGCGCCATAGCCAAGCCTCCGGAAACCTGCGCCTGACGCAAAGCCGATAAATAATCCCTGCCGCCGGCAAAACAGATACGCAAACGATCCATCACCTCCGGAATATCCCGTATCAACGATTTCTGCCATAGGTTGTACCGGTGTTCCAGCTTGCGCATTTCCTGTTTGAAAACAAGCGCCGTCGCCAGAGGGTATAGACCGGCTTTCCACCAGCCTTCCCAAAACAAAGGCGTGACCAGCACCGGCAAGGCAACCAACAAACTTCGGAGAAGCAGGATGGTCACCATCTCTCTGGCGCCTGTCTTCTCTCCCATTAACGACAGGCTCCTGTCCAGCCTGTCCCAATACGACTGCTTAATGTGTACGAATCGCGCGCCTTTATCCACTATCCGGACCATCCGTACCAGCCCGCGCCTATCCTTTAAACTTGCTTTTCCCTTGTTTCCCGCTCCGGTTGTATAAAGCACCTGGCGATAGGGCGCGCCTCTTGCTTCCTTCCAATCAAGTATCGCGAAAATAAGCCAGGAGATATACATCGCCCACAGCAAGGGCGCCACATAGGGCAGTTGACGCAAAACGGCCTGACTGAGCATTTTTTTCACCTCCTTTCCTTTGGATGGAATTACAGTTCCTCCACATTCAGAGACAGGTATTCCTGGCCTTTCACGACGACAAAAAGGCTGACAGCCACATAAGCAAAAACCAGCAATTTTCCGATAAAGGTATATACATACGGATTGGGATATCCTGTGTCCATCATGGACAAAATGAGCGGAAAACTCCAAGCCGTGGCAATCGCCGTATAAAGCTGCCTCTTGCGACCCGCTGTTTTTTGCGCTACCAGTTGAATCGCCTTTAAATCTCCTTCCAGCGCTTCAACCGATTTATCCAGCGCTTTCAGAGCGGCTGGGGTCCATCCGTCCGCATTGGCTTGAATAAGGGTTTCCGCAACATGATCGAACTTTCTCAGACCGACCTCGTCCCGCCAATATCCAACGGCGTCTTTCACGTCACTTCCCAGGCGCAATTCTTCAAGGACCTTACGTAAGACGGCTGTTGTCTCCCCTCTGCTGTCACTCTCGATAATCATTTCCATCGTCCTGCTCAGACTGCCCTGATCCGGCAGCCTCGCGGACAACTGGCGCAAGCAATCCGTCAGCGCGGTCAAGGTTTCCAGCCGCTGCCGGTGTTTTCGGCTTTGGATGACCAACCTGGGCAGAAAGAGCATAAGCAGCCAGCCAACGCCAAAAAGCAGAAGGTTTCCTGTCAACAAATACAGTCCGCCCGCCACCGCAAGGCTGATCAGCCAGATTGCCTTTGTCTCGCTGCTGCCCCAGCTGACCCCGGCCCGGTCTGCCTGTCGTCGAATCCGGCTTTCTTCTTTTTGCCAATAATTCTGTTTTCCCTGTTGGCTTTCGGTTTTGCCTGAGCGAAGTAATACTGTCGCGGCAAGTACCAACCAACCGTTCACAAGCATAGCATTGATCAACGAAAGCATAGAGTTCCTCCTTTAGTAACTGACACCCTAAAGGCATCAATTTAAAACAAGAAGTCAAAAGTGTCAGTTGCTAACGCTGCGGTAACGCAGCGCCGCGAAGCGGAAGGGATGAGCGGCTTTGCCGTGAATCCCGACGGGGT
>Ga0099364_10003017_pt1 | contig 26459 bp, 18 predicted proteins | sample TergutTh196P3_FD_73070 | JGI IMG/M metagenome (GOLD analysis project Ga0099364, IMG submission 73070) | Microcerotermes parvus P3 segment gut microbial communities from Pointe-Noire, Republic of the Congo - Th196 P3 | ecosystem: Host-associated > Arthropoda: Insects > Digestive system > Gut ...
GATAGCGCTGAATGCGTCGCAAAACAGGCATGTTGCTGAAGGGCTGCCGCACACCGCGCCGCAACTGGCCGGCGGCTTGGAGAAAGGCTGCCTGGACGGACTGGGATACGCTGTTTGGGTTGAGTGATGTAACGTTTACGGGTAGCAAGAATACAAAGGCATAGAAACAGGCCGCTTTAACAGCGGCCTGTGATAGTAATGCGGGATCAAACCTTTCGATACGCCTTGAGGGGTTGCGCCTGTATTAGGGCCTTTTAGGGCCGGTGCATCAAGCGCCGACAATCAACGGCAATATCCGCTCAAGTTTTTTCTGTTCCTGATTTGTTATCGGCATAATAGGGCGCCGGCAATTTCCAAGAGAAAGACCAAGCAGAGCCATGACTCCCTTCAAACCGCGGAATATGCCTACCTCCAACAAAATATCCATAATGCCGTTGATTTTATCCTGACCGTTTCGCGCGGTTTTCATATCACCCGCCTGAAAGCGCTCGGTGATATGCCGGAAATTCCCTAAAGTGAAATTCAGCGTGCTGCCTATGGCGCATTCCACGCCGAGAGCAAGTGAGGGAAGATACGTTTCGTCGTGGCCGTTAATCATCGTTTTTTGGGGGTATTGTGAAAGGAGCCTCTGCATGCTGTATGAATCATAAGATGTGAACTTCATGCCGCATGCGTTGGGATGCGCAAAAATTTCCGCGATGTTGCTTTGGTCAAAGGACATCCCCGTAAATACAGGCGCGTTATATACAATAAACGGAAGCTTTACGGCGTCCATCAGCTCGCGGTAATAAGCCGACACCTCCTGAATCGTATATTTATAATAAATTGGCGGCAATGCCGAAATCGCACGCGCGCCCTGCCGCTGCGCGTGCAGCGCAAGCTCCAGCGTATCCGCCGTGCGCTGGCAGCCAATATGGGCCACAACCGTCAGGCGGTCGCCAACCATGCCTGTGACAATCTCCAGTATTCGTTTGCGTTCCTCCAATGACAGCAGCATCACCTCGCCGCTGCTGCCGCATACATACAAGCCGTCCGCACCCTGGTTCACCAGCCTTTCAACCAGTAGCTGAAGCCCGTTCTCGTCAAGGGCTTCATTTTCTTTAAAAGGAGTTAAAAGCGCCGGAAACAACCCGTTTAAAAAATTCTCATCCATAATATTGCTTTCCCCCTTGAAATTGTATTATAAATATGTTAATATAAACTTGATTGGTAAATCAATTGATTCTCATTAAGCCTATCACTTCTGATCGTTATTGTCAACCAGGAGTTGCCGGCGCTGTTTCTAAAAAAGTAAATGATTGCTGTCAAACGGCAAGGAGGAGGTCCACCAAATGACTACGCCCGAACGAAAAAGCAAGTCCGCAGAGCTGCGCAAGGATATTCTAACAATGCTGTACCGCTGCCAATCAGGACACCCCGGGGGCTCGCTTTCCGTACTGGAGATCTTAATGGCGTTATATTACGATGTTATGAATGTCCGCCCAAAGGAGCCCCAATGGGAAGATCGCGACCGCCTTGTGTTGAGCAAAGGGCATGCGGCTCCTGCGCTCTACGCGATTTTAGCGGATTTAGGCTTCTTCCCGAAAGAGGATTTAGCAGGGCTAAGGCAGCTTGCCTCGCATTTGCAGGGACATCCTGATATGCACAAAACCCCCGGGATTGATGCAAGCACCGGAAGCCTGGGCCAGGGGGCGTCAATTGCCGGAGGGCTCGCGATGGCTGCAAAGCAGAAAAACGCAGGTTATAAAATATATGCGGTTCTGGGCGACGGCGAGCTTCAGGAAGGGATTGTCTGGGAAGCTGCCATGAGCGCCGCGCATTACAGGCTTGACAATCTTGTCTTTCTTTTAGATCATAACGGCCTGCAAATTGACGGAAGCAATGATAAGGTAATGGCTCTTGGCGACGTTGCGGCAAAATTCAAGGCCTTCGGATTTCATTGCAGCCGGGTTGACGGGCATGACGCCGACGCAATTGCAAATGCGCTGCGGCAGGATTCGGACGGCCGTCCGAAGTTCATCGACTGCGTGACGAAAAAGGGCAAAGGCATTTCATTTATGGAGGGCCAATACGGCTGGCATGGAAGAATGATCAATGAAGACGAATATAAAAGCGCGATGAATGAGCTGGGAGGTGTTAGCTGATGGCTGAAAGCAAATCGCTTCGTGTGGCTTACGGGGAGGCGTTGGAGCAGCTTGGGGCGTCTAACGGGAAAATTGTAGTTTTGGACGCCGACCTGGCGCATGCGACCATGACCTGCCTGTTTGCGGATAAGTATCCGGACCGTTTCTATAACATGGGGATCGCCGAGGCCAACATGGTTTGCGCCGCCGCCGGCATGGCGCACTCCGGACTGATTCCCTTTGTCAGTACGTTTGCACTCTTCGGCGCCGGGCGCGCTTATGAACAGATACGCAATTCCGTCTGTTATTCCCGCGCGAATGTGAAGCTTGGGCTGTCTCATTCCGGGCTGTGCGTAGGCGAAGACGGCGGCAGCCATCAGGCGGTCGAGGACATCGCGCTTATGCGCGTGCTTCCCGGAATGACCGTCCTGGTTCCCTGCGACCCGATTGAAATGGTGAAGGCGGTAAATGCCGCCGTTCATATCAACGGGCCTGTTTATATACGGGTTGCCCGTCCGGTTTGCGACTGCATAACAAAAGAGGATGCGGCCTTTATACCCGGCGTCGCCAATGTGATGAGAAACGGCGCGGACGTTAGCATCTTCGCCACCGGACTTATGGTTTCGCAAGCGCTGAAAGCCGCCTTGCTTTTAGAGGAGAAAGGCATTTCCGCCGCTGTCGTAAATTTCCACACCATCAAGCCACTGGACGTCGCAACCGCCATTGAATTCGCGGAAAAAACCGGCGCTGTCGTCACGGCGGAGGAGCATTCCGTTATCGGTGGACTTGGATCTGCCATAGCCGAAAATCTGGTCGGCAAAACCGGCGCAAAATTCGCGATGGTCGGCATTGACGACCGTTTCGGGCGCAGCGGGAAGCCCTCCGATTTATTTGAAGCCTATGGGCTTACGGCAGAAAATATCGCAGAAAAATGCATTGGTCTTATTCAATAAGAGGAGGACGCCACATGATTCAATCTACATTTTACGATGGCGAGGGTATGAACCGCGTCTATGAAAACGAAAAATGGATGGTCGGGCTGAAAAACTGGAAGCCGGCCAACGACCGCGCAGGTATAGACTGCCTTGAGCGCCACAACGAGACGGACGAGCTGTTTATTTTGCTGAAAGGCGCATGCACGCTGGTTTACGCGACGGAAACCGGCCCCGGGCTTGACCTCGGCGCGGTAAAGATGGAGCCGCTCAAGGTTTACGCCATCCCCGCGCGTCTTTGGCATAATACCATCACTGAGCGCGATACAAAGCTCGCGCTCATCGAGGATGTGTCAACCGGCATGGAAAACAGCGATATCCGCGCCTTGACCGTTGAGGAAATAGAAAGCATACGCGATATGCTGGATTAGAGCCTACCCCCATAGAGTGAAGTTTCCCGCAAATACGGTGGCTGAGCCTATGGGAACATATTCTGAATGAAAGCTTTTAATGATAACGTTTTGGAGTGTGCTTCATGCAAAAAAACATCAGGGATGCCGGTGCAGGGCAGGACAACGGTGGGCAGTCGCTGCAGGAACGGGTTGCTTCGATTGTTACCCAATGCCTGCGCACAGGGGAAAAACTGCCCACCGAGCGTCAAATGGTTCTTGACCTCGGGGTAAGCCGCACAATCCTCAGGGAAGCGTTGAGCGCTTTTGAGGCAAACGGTATGATAACCTCGCAGCAGGGTAGCGGAAGGTATGTGCAAATCCCGGATATCGGAATGTCTATTTTTAACACATGGTCTATCGTGATACGCGCGAACCCTTCCATGCTGCTTAATTTTTTTGAAATCCGCTGTCTGCTGGAGATCCATTCCCTGCCTCAGGCTGTGGAACGCGCAAATGTCGATCAGATAAGGGAAATGCACAACCATGTGCAGATGATGCTTGAAAAGGCAAAAAGGAAAGAGGCTTTTGTCAAAGAGGATCGGGAATTTCACCGGATTCTTTTTGAGAGCACAAGAAACATCCTTTTGGAACAGCTTCTAAACGCCTTTTGGGATTTGTTTTACGCCTTTGTCGGCGATTCCGTCCATGATGACCTGGAAAGCGCCGCGCTGCGGCACCAGTCGATGCTCAACGCGTTTACGCGCAAGGATATCTCCCTGCTGACCGATTTGATGCGCGAACAGTGCGCCGACGCGCGCCTGCGCATTATGAACGCAATCATCGAATACGAGCAAAAAAATACGGGGCAATAGCAAAACGGGAAGGCTCAGGCAAAAAAGGTGCCTGAGCCTTTTGTTTTTCAAAATCCCCGGCTTTCGGCATGAGAATATTAAGCTTCGAACTGCACCGCGGCCTTGACAAGCCCCTCTTTCCGGGTTGAGATATCATGGAAGGCCTGTTCGATATCCGCGAAAGCATAGGACGTGACAAGCCCTTTCAAATCCACCTGCCCGCTTTCCAGTACAGGGAGAACCTGTTCCAATTCCTGCCGTTTCCACAATGGGCGGCGGCAATGACCGCTTGTCACTTCCAATGCTTTTAAGTTCCATTGCCGCATGTTGACGCTGCGAAGCCCGCCGTGGCTCTGGTGATAGCCGACAATCGTCAGCCGCCCGTGCTCGGCGGCCAGCTTTCCCGCGTCGTACAGCGCACCGGGTGCGCCTGCCGCCTCGATCACCACGTCGAAGCTGTCGGCGTCCAGCGGGTCCGCGCAGGTAACGCACACGTCGGCGCCATAACGACCGGCCATTTCCGACCGCCATGAAACAGGGTCTATCGCGGCGATGTTACCCGCTTTGTATAATATCTTCGCAAAAGCCGTGATCAGCAGGCCCATAAAGCCGCAGCCGATTACCGCCACGCGGTCGCCGGGGCGAATCCGCGCGTTTTTGGCGGAATAAGCGCAGCAAGCCACGGCTTCACCCACAGCCCATTCAGGGGAGACGCCGGACGGAAGCCGCACCAGCCTGTCCGACGGCACGACAAAATATTCGCCGTAAGCCCCGCCCAGGGATGTGGTTACGGCGTCTCCGGGTTTCCAGCCCGTAACGCCCGGCCCTGTCGCGGAAATCAAGCCGCTTCCCTCATGGCCCAGCGTCAGTACTTCGCCGGAACCGGTTTCCCGAAGCTTGTTGTAGCGATAAACCTCCCCTTCGCATATTCCGCATGAAACGCTTTGTACCAGCACCTCTCCGGCGCCCGGGACCGGTATTTCCCGCTCCTCGAACCGAACCCCTTTTGAAGTCATTACCACCGCTTTCACAGGCATACCCTCTTTTCTTTCTCGTTTTGCACCTGTTCAAAAATCCGCGCGATTTCCAAGCTTTCGTTGAGCGGCATAATCGGGCTTTCATGCAGTCCGTTTTTCACGCAGCCTGCCGCGTGGTTGATCTCGTACTCCAAGCCGGAGGGGCTTTCCTTTGTGTAAACGTCGGCCGGTTTTGCGGGTTCAAGGCTTCCCGCCGCCGGAAAGGGCTGCGTATACAGCTCAACCTGCTGCGCGAAATTGAAGGACGGCGCAATTCTTATATACCCATTGTCGCCGCACAGCCACGCCTCGTTGCAGGCATACCAGCCTATGCTGCACTTGATTTCTCCTACAAGCCCCCCATCGTACACAAGATGCAGATATGTGGAGGCGTCTACGCCCGTCGGATCTGATACTTTGACGGAATGGATATCTTTCATCTTCAAACCGCGCGCAAAGTACTGGGCGAGCTGAATGCCGTAAATACCAAGGTCATAAAGCGCGCCGCCAAAACGGCCGGGGTCGTAAAGCCGCGGAAAGTCAACCGGGCTGCGCGCGGCGCATAAGGTTGCGCTGATATTGCGCAGTGTTCCGATGCGGCCCTGCGCAACCCATTCCATAGCTTTCCCAAAAGCGGGGGTAAACCGCGTCCACATTGCCTCCATCATGAACAGCCCGGCGTCACGCGCCAGGCCGATCAGCTTTTGCGCCTCATCAGCGCGCAGGAACATCGGCTTTTCGCATAAAATATGCTTTCCCGCCTCTATGCACATCTCGCAGCAATCGAAATGCCTGTCGTTTATATTCGCGATATAAACAATGTCAATTTCAGGGTCGCGCACAAGCTCCCCGTAGCTGTTATACCAGCGCTTCAGGCCATGCGCCCGGGCAAAAGCCTCCGCTCTGCCTCCGCCGTCGGAGGAAACGCCGGTCAGCTCTGCTTCCGTCACCAACCCTTTTTGGAATGTCATCACAAATTTTTCCGCCATCCTGCCGGTCCCAATGATGCCGTACCGCGGGTTACGCATAACAGCCTTACCTCTTTTCTGAAATCTTTCATACTATTTTAAAATTTATATGTCCAATTGTCAATAATAATTTAAATTGGTACGATGAAGTTTTGCATAAATTTTATTGAATATTTTGTGATTCATGACGAAAACTTAAAAAATGTTTGACAATTCATAATACAAATGTTAAGTTATTCTTAGATTTGATAATATAAAAACCCTCGAATATAATGAGTTACATAACACATAAATAAAATGAGGATGGTGTGCGTGCCATGATTGTGCACAAAATATCCGATGTACAGGTTCATTTGGCGGTCCACCCCGTAGCGGATGGGGTAGCCGACGCCACCCGACGGGTTGAAACGATCGGATTTTTAGTGGTGCGGCTGACGACCGACCAGGGTCTGGAAGGCATCGGAGTGACCTACCACGAGGTCGGGGGCGAGGCTGTAAGCGATCTCATCACCAGGAATATGGCGCCCGGTTTGATTGGGCGCAGCCCTTTCGAGACGGAAAAGATATGGTGTGAGATGTGCGCGTACCTTCGCGGCGTCGGGCGCAAGGGCCTGATGTTCTGCGCGCTCAGCGCGATCGACAACGCGCTTTGGGATTTAAAAGGCAAAATCTTAGGGTTGCCGCTCTATCGTCTTCTTGGCGGCGCAGAGCGCATGGTGCCGGTCTACGCCAGCGGCGGCTGGACCAGCTACGACGACGGCAAGCTGCTGGAAGAAGTTTCCTCCATGTTAAGCAAAGGATATACGCATATTAAGATTAAGGTGGGCGTTGACGGCGGCAAAAATCCACAGCGGGACCTGCAAAGGGTGCGCAAGGTGCGGGAAATGATTGGGGATCAGATCGTTCTTATGCTGGACGCCAACAACTGCTGGGACGCCGCAACGGCTGTAAAATTCGCCGATGCCGTGAAAGAGTGCGATATCTTATTTTTGGAGGAGCCTGTTTTTGCCGACGACATACCGGGCTTGAGGCGTTATCGGCGAAGCTCCTGCATCCCGCTTGCCACGGGCGAGCATGAATATACGAAATACGGCGCGCGGGATTTGGTTTTGGCCGAAGCGGCGGACATCATACAAATGGACGCAGCCCGCGTCGGAGGGTACACCGAGATGCTGAAAATCGCAGCCATCACACAGGCGTGGAACCTTCGCTTCGCGCCCCATGCCATGGAACATTTGCACATGCACCTTGTTTCGGCGTACAGCCATATGCCGTTTTTAGAGCGGCTGATGCTGTATGAGGAGGTTACAGGAAAACTATACAAAAACGCGCCTGTGCCTGTAAATGGTTACCTGGAAATTCCCGAAAAACCTGGCTTTGGCCTGGAGCTGGATATGGATTTTATCCGGCGTCAGGATTAGCAATAATCTTTTAGGAGGAAAATTCATGAAGAAAACATTCAGTATTTTTATTGCGGTTATTATGTGCATCGCGATATTTACGGCCTGCGGAGGCGCAGGTACGGCCCCGGCTCCTGCGCCGGCGCCTGCCGAAAGCGATTCTCCGGCGCCGGAGCCGACGCCGGAAGCCCCCGAGAGCGCCGAGCCTGTCACGATCCTGCACTGGTACTGGTCCGACAACGACTCGTGGACGGCTGCAATGGAAGAGAATGTCGCCGACTTTAACGCAACAAACGACAAGAACATCACTGTCGTGCTTGAAGCATATCCGTGGGATGGCGGAGGATTCAGCGAAAACCTGTTCACAGCCGCGATGGGCGGCGGCGGCCCTGACACCGCGCAGTTCAAGCTGACCGCAACGCCGCTGTTTACCGCAAACAACCTGCTTGTAGATTTGGAAAGCTACGTCAACGGATGGGACAAGAAAGACGACATTAACGATAATATCTATAGCATCATGCGAAGCGCCCACGAAAGCAACGGCTTGTATGTCATGCCTTTCTGCACCCAGATCCTTTATGTGTATTACCGCCCTTCCATGTTTGAAGCGGCAGGTATCGGCATCCCGCAGACCTATGAAGAATTCCTTGCGGCTTGCGCGACGCTGACCCGCGACGGCACTTACGGCTTCGGTATGCGCGGCGCGGCGAACGGGCATGAGCCCTGGGGCAGCTTTATACAGGCGGCGGGCGGCGATTTCACCGACTTCACATCTGCCGACGCTGTAAAAGGCATGCAGGATTATCTTGACCTTTTTAACAACGGATATGTTCCGCCCACCGCCCCCAGCGATGGGTTCAACGAAATCATAGCCAACTTCCAAAGCGGCTTGACCGCGATGGTCGTTCACCATACCGGAAGCTTCCAGGGCATGGTTGACATATTCGGCGACGACGTGTCCGCGTTCCAGTTCCCGGGCGGAAAAGGCCGCTGGACCTCCATGGGCGACACGAACAACGTAATCTTTGAAAAGGCCGAAAACAAAGAAGCCGCTTTTGAGTGGCTGGCCTATCTTGCCGCCGGAAAAGGCCAGGAGGTCTGGACAGTCGGCACGGGCAATATCCCGGTCAGCACAACCGTGCAGAATCTCGACTTTTTCCAGGAAAACAGGTTCTACAAGGCGTCCATTGACGGCGTATCGTTTGCCGGCATCTTCCCGATTCGCGACACAACGACTGAATTCATAACCAGCGCCTGGCCCGCGAACACCCAGGCGGCCCTGCTTGGACAGGTCACAGCCGAGCAGGCAATGGCAGAAATGCAAAAAGTGCTCTGGGACCAGTAAGCTGATCCGTCGGCGGGCGGGGATTGAATCTTCGTCCGCCGGTTTCTATTTTTAGTGTGTGGTGAGTAGTATGAACAAAAAAAGAATGCAGCCGTGGCCGTATTTGCTGATTGCTCCGGCATTGCTGTTTGTCGCTTCCGTAATCTTCGTGCCTGTGTTGAACGCGATTACCATGTCCTTTCAAAACTACGATCTGCGCCGCCCGCAAAACATCGGATTTACCGGGCTTGAGAATTATAGCGCGATTATGATCGACCGGGAATTTTGGTCGTCCCTTGGCAACACGGTAGTATGGGTATTACTTGCGGTCAGCCTACAATTTGTGTTTGGGTTTATTTTTGCTTTGCTGTTAAATAAACCGTTTCGCGGGCGGGGAGTGATACGCTCCGTCAGCCTGATTCCCTGGGTGACGCCCGGCGTGTTAATCGGCTTGATGTGGCGCTGGATTTTTGACGGGAATTTTGGTGTGTTAAACGACCTTTTGCTGCGCGCGGGCATGATTCAGGAGAAGATTCCGTTTCTCTCGCAAACGACTACCGCGCTTCCATCCGTCATTGTCGCGATTATATGGCAGGGCATACCTTTTTTCGCACTGATGCTGCTTGCCGGATTGCAGGGGATTCCCGGCGAGCTATACGAGGCCGCCGATATTGACGGCGCCTCCGGCAGCCAGAAGCTGTTCCAGATAACGATACCCTCGCTGAAGAATACCATTTATGTAACCACTCTGCTGCGGATTATCTGGGTCGCAAACTCCGTTGACGTCATTTACAACATGACGGAGGGCGGGCCTGCAAAATCCTCACAAACGCTAAGCGTATATATTTTCTTAAAGGGCAACCAGCTCAATTTGGGATATTCCTCCGCTATGGCGGTATTGCTTGCGATTATGCTTTCGCTGGTAGCGGTGCCGTATCTGCGGCAAATGTTCCGCCAAAATTAGGCAAGGAGGTGACCGGCTATGTCGGATTCGGTACAAAACAAATTAAAATATTTCGCGAAACGCGCTGTAATCCTGTTCGTTCCGCTGTGCGCCATATTGTTGTTTTTGCTTTTCCCGTTTTACTGGACTTTCGTAACCTCTGTCAAGCCGTCGGAGGAGCTGTTCGGCCAGACGGTGACCTATTGGCCGCAAAACATCACCTTCGAAGCTTATGAAAAGCTGTTTTCGCAGGTGAATTTCTTAAAGCCGATGGGAAACAGCTTCCTGGTCGCAAGTATTACGACCGTTATTACATTAGTGGTTTCGCTGCTCGCCGCCTATGCGTTCTCGCGCTATGATTTCAAGGGGCGAAAGGGCTTTATGATCTTGTTTTTGACCAATAACATGTTCCCGACGGTTTTGCTGTTGATTCCCCTGTTTTCCATCATGCGCAGTATTTCGCTGCTCTACACGCCTTGGGCGTTGGTTTTGGCTTACGCTACATTTACCATACCCTTTACAATCTGGCTGCTCAGCGGATACCTCAACGATATCCCGGCTTCTCTTGAAGAAGCGGCGATGGTGGACGGGGCAAACCGGGCGCAGGCGTTTATCCGCATTATCGTGCCTGTTCTGATTCCCTGTATCGTTGCGGCGGGCGCATATATTTTTATGCAAAGCTGGAACGAGTATACCTTTGCCGTAATGTTTACAAACAGCGCCAACAGGACGATCCCGGTAGAGCTGAAAAACCTGATCGGGCAATTGGGCGTGCAATGGGATTTGCTGACGGCAGGCGGTATTATTACGATTATTCCGGTTTGCATCATGTTTTTCTTTGCCCAGAAGCGCTTGGTCGCGGGATTGACGGCAGGCGCGGTTAAGGGTTAAACGACCAGAGTTCAAAGACAGGGGGCAATATTGTTGAAAGAATTCATAGACAAGGATTTTTTACTGGAAAATCAGACCGCGAAATCATTGTACCACGATTACGCGGCTTTCATGCCGGTGATTGATTACCACTGCCATGTAAACCCGATGGAAATCGCGCAGGACCGCCGGTTTGAAAACATTGCGCAGGTTTGGCTTGGCGGCGACCATTACAAATGGCGGCTGATTCGCGCGGCCGGTGAAAAGGAAGAATTCGTGACCGGCGAAGGCAGTGATTACGAGAAATTCATGGCTTTTGCAAGGGCGCTTCCAAAGGCAATCGGAAACCCCGTTTACCACTGGACGCATTTAGAGCTGCAACGGTATTTCGGCTGTAATTTGGCGCTTTCTCCTGAAACCGCCGATGAGGTTTGGCGCATATGCAACAAAAAACTCGCGGACGCGGCGATGTCTGTGCGCGGGATTATCACGCGGTCGCGGGTTGAAGTCATCGTAACCACCGACGACCCCGCCGATTCGCTTGAGTGGCATCAGGACATCGTGTCCGACAAAAGCTTTCAGACAAAGGTTCTTCCCGCGATGCGCCCCGACAAGGCCATCCATATCGATCAGCCGGGGTTTGCGGAATATATGCGGCGGCTCTCGGATGTTACGAACGTTCCGATCAAGACGCTCGACGGCTTGTTTGCGGCGCTTGAAAGCAGGATTGATTTTTTCAACGGTATGGGCTGCCGTGCCGCTGACCACGGGCTTGACGAGGTTCCTTTTGAGGCAAACGCCGAAGAAAACGCCGGCGCAATCTTTGAGAAAGCAATCAACGGCGCCGCCCTGACGGATAGGGAAGTGCGGCAATACAAAACCGCCATGCTGTTGTTTTTAGGACGGCAATACGCGAAGCACGGCTGGGTCATGCAGTACCATTACGGTGCGCTTCGCAATATCAATGCCGCCATGTTCCAAAAGCTCGGCCCCGATACCGGATACGACGCCATCAGCGGCTGCGGATGCGGGCGCGGCGTCGCGTCCATGCTGTCGGCATTGGAGGAAACCGGTGAACTTCCGAAAACCATTTTATACTCCTTGAATCCAAACGACAACGCGATGCTGGTCTCAATCGCGGGCGGGTTTTCCGGCAGCGGCGTCGCCTGCAAGGTGCAGCATGGCAGCGCGTGGTGGTTTAACGACACGAAGCCGGAGATGGAAGCGCAGCTTACAAGCCTTGCCGGCAGGGGGCTGCTTGGCGGTTTTATCGGTATGCTGACAGATTCACGCAGCTTCCTGTCCTATACGCGCCATGAGTATTTCCGCAGGATTCTGTGCAACCTGATCGGCGGGTGGGTTGAAAACGGCGAATACCCGAATGACGTCAAAGCGCTTGGGGAAATGGTGAAAGACATCAGCTACAACAATGTTTCAAAATATTTTGGCTTTTGACCGCGCAAGCAGGCAGGGAAAGGTGGCAGGGAAATGGACCCGGTGAACCGGAAAGTACAAAAAACATACCGCCCCGTTAACATTTTACAATACGGGGAAGGCAACTTCCTTCGCGGTTTTATGGAATATATGGTGGACGTCGCCAATGAAAAGGGCGTGTTTGACGGCGGGGTGCAGCTTGTAAAGCCAATCCCTTACGGCAGCCTTGAGCCGTTTGCCGAGCAGGACTGCGTGTACACCGTGATTCTCCGCGGCAAGAAAAACGGCGCCCGCTATGTGGAAAAACGCATCATCACCTGTGTGAACGGCGCGGTGTCGCCATATGAGGAATACGAAGCATACGCGGCGTTTGCGAAAAGCCCGGAGCTTAAGCTTGTCGTCTCCAACACCACCGAAGCCGGTATTGTTTACGATGCGTGCGACGACATCGCAAAAAAACCGCCTGAATCTTATCCCGGCAAGCTGACAAAATTTCTATACGAACGCTATCAGTTTTTCAGCGGCGCAAAGGATAAGGGCCTGATCATCCTTCCAATGGAATTGATTGATAAAAACGGGGAAACGCTCAAAAGCTGCTGCCTGAGACTGGCGCAGCGATGGAATCTGCCCGCGGACTTCACAGAATGGCTGGCCGGCTGCAATGTCTTCTGCAACACGCTGGTGGACCGCATCATCACCGGATACCCGAAGGGGGAGGCCGGCGCGCTGGAGCGGGAGCTTGGCTATAGCGACAAATTACTGGTGACCGGCGAGCCTTTCGCGCTTTGGGTCATCGAAAGCGATAATCCGGCGGCTGTCGCGGAGGAATTCCCGCTTGACAGGGCGGGGCTTCCCGTCGTCTTCACAGACGACTTGCAGCCATACAGGCAGCGCAAGGTGCGCATCTTAAACGGCGCGCACACATCGTCGGTTTTAGCGGCGTACCTGTCCGGCCTTGACACGGTTCTGGACATGATGCAAAATGAAACGATGCGCCTGTTTATCGAGCGGGTTGTTTACCATGAGCTCGCCCCTATGGTTCCCTTGCCGGACAAAGAGGTAAGGGCGTTCGCGGATTCGGTCATGGAGCGGTTCGAGAATCCTTTTATCAAGCACAGCCTGTTATCCATCGCGCTGAATTCGGTTTCAAAGTTTAAAGCGCGCATTTTGCCCACTATTTTGGAAACGCAGGAAAAAACAGGCGCTTTGCCCGTACTGCTGTGCTTTTCTATGGCGGCGCTTATTGCGTTTTACAGCGGCAAGCCCGGCGAAAACAAATTGATCGGAACAAGGGACGGCGAATCATACGACATAATGGACGACGCGCCTGTGCTTGCGTTTTTCGAAAAGAGCGGCGCATTGCCTGCTGGACGGCTCACACGGGAGTTTTTGAGCCGCGATGATTTCTGGGGCAGGGATTTGACGCTGCTGCCCGGGTTTTCCGACGCGGTGGCGGACGCCCTTCAAAGCATCCGCGACAACGGTATGGCCGGTGCTGTGGAAAGGGTATTGCGATGAACATCATGAAAATCAATCCCAAGGATAATGTGGCGGTGGCGGTAAAGCCGGTCCACGCGGGGCAAACGCTGGAGGCGGGCGGCATACATATAACCGCGCGTTCGGATATGCCTTTCGGGCACAAAATCGCGCTATGTGACATCGCCGCAAGCAGTGAGGTAATCAAGTACGGCTACCCCATCGGGCGCGCCGCCGCGGGCATCATGGCGGGCGAGCATGTGCACAGCCACAATGTTATGACAAATCTTGGCGAACAATTAAACTACGCCTACTCCCCTGTCCTTAAGCCTCCCGAGCCGCGCGATCCGGGCAGCTTCACGGGGTTCAAGCGGAAAGACGGCAGGGTTGGCATCCGCAACGAAATTTGGATTATCCCCACGGTGGGGTGCGTGAATTCCATCGGGGAGGCGGTTGCCCGAAAGGCGCAAAAATTGATTCGCGGCAGCGTGCAGGGCGTGTATATGTTCCCGCACCCCTATGGCTGTTCCCAGCTTGGGGAAGACCATGAGAACACAAAAAAAGCGCTTTGTGGGCTGATCAGGCACCCCAACGCGGGCGGGGTGCTGGTGCTGGGGCTTGGATGTGAAAACAACGGTGTAGCCGGTATGCGCGAAATGCTTGGGGATATTGATGAAAACCGCGTAAAATTCCTGATCAGCCAAAACTGCGAGGATGAAATAACCGAGGCCCTTGCGCTTTTAGAAGAACTCATCGGTACGGCGGGAAGTGATACCCCCGAGACGGTTTCCACGTCAAAACTCATTGTGGGGCTTAAATGCGGCGGAAGCGACGGGCTTTCCGGAATTACGGCAAACCCGCTTACAGGCGCTTTTACCGACCGTTTGACGGCGGAGGGCGGCTCCGTCATTCTTACCGAGGTTCCCGAAATGTTCGGCGCGGAAACGATTCTGATGAGCCGCTGCAAAGACCGGGCGACCTTTCAAAAGACGGTTTCCCTCATCAACCGCTTTAAGGCGTATTTTACGGGCTATGGGCAGCCGGTTTACGAGAACCCCTCGCCCGGCAACAAGGATGGCGGAATCACCACATTGGAGGACAAGGCTTTGGGCTGTACGCAAAAAGCCGGAACCGCCACGGTGGTTGACGTGCTTTCATACGGGGAGGCTCTCCATGAAAAAGGGCTCAACCTGCTGGAATCCCCCGGCAACGACCTTGTGGCCTCCACCGCTTTAGCGGCAAGCGGGGCTCATATCATCCTGTTTACAACCGGGCGGGGCACGCCCTTTGGCGCGCCTGTGCCGACGGTGAAAATCTCCAGCAACACAGACCTGTTCAAAAGAAAACCCGGCTGGATCGATTTTGACGCCGGTCCGCTTGTGTCACATGCTTCCATGCAGGAGCTTGCCGACAGTCTCTACGATTATGTTTTGAACGTTGCATCCGGCGGGCTGCTCACGAAAACCGAGCAAAACGGCATCCGCGATATGGCTGTTTTCAAAACCGGTGTGACTTTGTGACCTGTTAAATGATAGTCGGCAAATTTCATATAAAATAAGCGGGAGACTGCGGAAAATTTTGCCTTGACAACGTGATATCAATGCGCTAAAATAAAGTTATTGAACAAAGGCGTTCATCAGATGATGCGAGAGCGAATGGCGGCAGGCTTACAAGCCGGCTTGTCGGTTGCCCTCGATGCGCATCATATGATGAGCGCTTTTGTCGCGAAAACAGGAGGCTTACATGAAAAAACACAGCGGGAAGATAAGGGATGTTTACGAGGTTTCGGACGACAAGCTCGTCATCGTCACAACAGACAGGATTTCCGCATTTGACACGGTCCTTGCAAAGCCGGTGCCGAAAAAAGGGAAAATCTTAAACGCAGCTTCTTTGTTTTGGTTTGACTTTACAAAGAATATCATTGCCAACCATATCCTTTCAAGCGACCTTAGCGATATGCCTGTTTTTTTTCAAAAAAGTGAATTCAAAGGACGCGCGGTTTTAGCCAAACGGCTTAAAATGCTGCCCTTCGAGTGTATAGTCAGGGGATATATGTTCGGGCATATGTGGGAGGCATATTTAAAAAATCAAAAGTTTTGCGGCCATACGATAGAGGGCGGTTATAAGCTGGCCGAAAAGCTGGTATCACCCATGTTTACCCCTTCGACAAAAACGCAAGGCGGACATGACGAGTATACTTCATTTCAGCATATGGAAGATACGCTCGGCATGAAATTGGCGGACAAAATCAGGAACAAAAGCCTTGCGCTCTACGACGCCTGTTACCGTCACGCATACGGTAAAGGGCTCATAATCGCAGACACCAAATTCGAGTTTGGGCTTGACCGCGGTGGAAATCTTATCCTTGCCGACGAAATATTTACGCCTGATTCAAGCAGGTTCTGGAGCCTTGCCGATTATCATGAAGGCATTTCCCCGAAAAGCTACGACAAACAATTTATAAGGGAATGGCTTCAAAATAACAAAATAAACGGCAAAATGCAATTTGACAATGTGCCGGACGATATACTGCAAAAAACATCGGATATTTACGCTGAGAATCTTAGACGGCTGACGCAATGACAGGCATCATGCCGTAAGCAGAGTTAGGGTGAATCGGCGCCGCTTAAAAACGATCCGGATAAGGATTGGTTGCAGAAGGGGTCTTGAAAGATACATGAGGCGTAAGATTGAGGAAAAATGCGCGGTTTTCGGCGTCAGCCTGAAAGTGCGCGAGGCCGCGGGCGTTACATACAACGGCTTGCTCGCGCTCCAGCACCGCGGGCAGGAGGGCGTGGGAATTGCGGTCGTCCACGGCAATAAAATAAAATGCGTCAAGGACGTGGGGCTTGTCAGCGAGGTTTTTTCAGGCAAAAGGCTTGAAAATCTGCCAAAAGGAAATACCGCCGTAGGGCATACCAGGTATTCGACGACCGGCGGCAATGTGAAGGAAAACGTCGGGCCTTTTTTGACGGATTACCTTACAGGGCGCATTGCGACGGCACATAACGGCAACATATCAAACGCGCCTGAAATACGAGATGCGCTTAAGAAAAACGGGATACAGTTCGGCGCGACAAGCGACAGCGAGGTCGTCTCTTCGCTTATCGCATACTGGATTACAAAAGAACGGGACACCGTATCGGGAATTATGAAAGCCGCCGGTTTTCTGCGGGGGGCTTATTCGCTCACAATTGCAAGCGGCAAGGGCAAGCTGATTGCGGTCCGCGACCCCAACGGCTTCCGCCCGCTTTGCATAGGGAAAAGTGAAACCGGCTACGCCGCCGCGTCTGAGAGCTGCGCGCTTGAGGTCTGCGGCTTTGAGTTTATAAGGGACGTCATGCCCGGCGAAATCATCGTGATGGAAGACGGCGGGATAACGTATCAGGGCATAAAGCTTAAAAATAAAGAAAATAACCGGGGCCTTTGCATTTTTGAATATGTGTATTTCGCAAGGCCCGATTCCGTAATAGACGGGCTTTCGGTATATGAGGCGCGGTATAATATGGGGGTAGCGTTAGCAGAGGAATACCCGGTGGACGCCGACGTCGTTTGCGGCGTGCCGGACAGCGGTCTTGACGCCGCGAGCGGCTACAGCGCGAAAAGCGGTATACCGCTGGCGGCGGGGTTTGTGAAAAACCGGTATATCGGCAGGAGCTTCATATACCCGACGCAAACGCAGCGCGACAGCGCCGTGCGTCAAAAGCTGAATCCGCTGGCGGCCAATATTGCAGGAAAGAAGGTTGTGCTTGTCGATGATTCCATAGTGCGCGGCACAACGAGCGAAAAAATAGTAAAAAGCCTTAAAAACGCGGGGGCAAGGGAAGTCCATATGAGGGTGTCGTCTCCGCCGTTTAAGCATACATGCCACTACGGGACAGACATAGACTGTGAGGAAAACCTGATCGCGAACAAGATGGGGTTAGATGAAATCCGGCGTATGATAGGCGCCGACAGCTTAGGGTATATCAGCATAGAGGGGCTTAAAAAAGCGTGCGGAAAATGCGCGCTGCCTTTTTGCACGGCCTGCTTCACGGGAAGCGGCGCGGCGCGTGTGAAAAAGGACGTTTTTGAATAGCGCAACGATACTGGAATGCAATACGGATGGGAGCAAATGATTTGGAGGAAATGGTTTACCGCTGCTATGTTGAAAAAAGAAACGGCTTTGACATGGCGGCAAAGGCGATACAATCCGAGCTTAAGGAATTTTTAGGGCTTGAGGGCATTCATGTGCGGCTTTTCAGCCGCTACGACATACAAAACCTGCCGCGTGACAAATGGGCTGATGTAATGGGTACCGTGTTAAGCGAGCCCATGTGCGACGATTATTATGAGGACAGGCTGCCGGAGCTGCCCGCAGACGCCCGTTTGCTGTGCATGGAGCCGCTGCCCGGTATGTTTGACATCCGGGCGGATTCATGCGGGCAATGCGTTCAGATGCTATTGGGCGGCCGGCGGCCTTTAGTCCGAACCGCCCGCGTTTTTGCAATCACGGGCGTAAGTGAGGCTGAACTGTGTAAAATAAAGGCGTACCTAATCAACCCGCTTGAATACCGCGAAGCGCTGATGGAAAAGCCCGGCACGCTGCTTGATACCGTGGGCCGCGCGTTTGACGGCGCGCAAATCGCCGATGATTTTACAGGTATGGGCGAAAAGGCCCTTGACGCGCTGAGATTGCGGCTGGGGCTTGCCATGTCGCTTCAGGATATTATTTGCGTTCAAAAATATTTTGCCGGCGAACGGCGCTGCCCCACGCTCACCGAGCTTCGCGTAATCGACACGTATTGGTCCGACCATTGCAGGCATACGACGTTCAACACTGTAATTGAATCCGCCGCCGTCGAGGATGAACGCGTCAAAAAAGCGTATGATTTGTTTTTATCTGTAAATCATGACAAGTCCGTGACGTTTATGCGCATCGCCACCGCTGCCATGCGGCATCTTCACGGGCAGGGGTGGCTGCCGATGCTCGACGTGTCCGGCGAAAACAACGCCTGTACATTGCGTATCGGCGCGGATTTTACCCACGGGCGCGAGGACTGGCTTTTATTTTTTAAGAATGAAACCCACAACCATCCGACTGAAATAGAGCCTTACGGCGGGGCTTCAACCTGTATTGGCGGCGCGATACGCGACCCGCTTTCGGGCAGGGCGTATGTGTATCAGTCCATGCGTATTACGGGCGCGGGCGACCCGAGAAAACCGATAGAGGATACCTTGCCGGGCAAGCTTCCCCAGCGCAGGCTGACCGTGACGGCGGCTGAGGGCTTCAGCTCATACGGCAACCAGATAGGGCTTGCCACCGGGTATGTGAAGGAGCTGTACCATGACGGGTATGCAGCAAAGCGCCTAGAGGCGGGAGCCGTTGTCGGCGCGGCGCCGCTTTCCTATGTGCGGTGGGAATGCCCTGAGCCGGGCGACGTCGTCGTGCTTCTCGGCGGGCGGACAGGCCGCGACGGGATAGGAGGCGCTACAGGCTCGTCTAAACCGCATGGCACGGATACGGTAGCCGAATGCGCCGCCGAGGTCCAAAAGGGCAACGCCGCGGAGGAACGAAAGCTCCAGCGCTTGTTCCGTGACCCGAAGGTGATGCGGCTGATTAAAAGATGCAACGATTTCGGCGCAGGGGGAGCGGCGGTAGCCATCGGCGAGCTTGCCGACGGCATAGAAATCAATCTTGATTTCATGCCTGTGAAATATGACGGGCTAAACGGCACGGAGCTTGCGATTTCCGAATCGCAGGAGCGTATGGCCGCGGTAATCGCAAAGGATGATTTGCAGGCGTTTCTTAAATATGCCGGGGAAGAAAATATCGAGGCGTCAGCCGCAGCGCGGATAACCGGGGACAGGCGTCTTGTCATGACGTGGAAAGGACAAAAAATCGCGGATATAGAAAGGGGATTTCTAGATACGAACGGCGCGCCGCGCAGAGCGGCGGTTTATGTGCCGAAATTGGCGCGCGCCAAATCACAAAAAGATAATACGCCTCTCGCCGAAAGGCTTTTAAAGCTTGCGGGCGACCTGAATTTCTGCTCGCAAAAAGGGCTTGTGGAGCGTTTTGACAGCTCGATCGGCGCGTCAAACGTTTTCATGCCGTTCGGCGGCAAATACGCCCTGACGGAAACGCAGGCTATGGCGTCGCTGCTGCCGGTCCCGGGTGCGCGCACCGCTTCGGTAATGTCATACGGTTTCGATGCGTTTTTCACTGAGGCGGACCCCTTCGGCGGCTCGGCTTACGCGGTGGTAAGCTCTGTGGCGAAGCTTGTCGCGGCAGGCGCCAAGCTTGATACGGTGCATCTTTCACTGCAGGAATACTTCCCGCGCCAAAACGACGACCCTAAACGGTGGGGCAGGACTTTTTCCGCCCTGTTAGGAGCGTTTTCCGCGCAGATGGGCCTGAAGATAGCGGCGATAGGCGGAAAAGATTCAATGTCCGGCAGCTTCGGGGATTTAGACGTGCCGCCGACGCTTATATCCTTTGCCGCCGGTATAGGAAGTGCGCCGGATTTAATAAGCCCTGAGCTAAAAGGCGCGGATAATCCCGTTTATTTACTGGAAACGCCCATTGGCGCAGACGAGCTGCCCGATTACGAAGCGCTTCGCGCCGCGTGGGAAAAATACGCGTCGCTGCTGCGCTCCGGCAAGGTGCTGTCCGCGTGGGTGTGCGAAAAGGGCGGAGCGTACGGCGGCATTATGAAAATGGCGCTTGGAAACATGATCGGATTTTCAGGCGAAGCAGACGACAGACTGTTCAGCCATCTGTGGGGCTCCATAGTATTCGAATCCTGCGAAGAATTGGAAGGCTTCCGGCTGCTTGGATATACACAGCCGGCGCCCGAGCTTAACCTTGGCGGCGCGTCCGTTTCGCTGGAGAAGCTTCGCGCGGCGTGGGAGTTACCGCTTGAAAGCGTATTCCCCGTAAAAACCGAGCAGCGCGGGGACGCGCCGTTAATCGGGGATAAAAGAAGACGCGTCACGCGGGCGGGGGCGTCATTCTCAAGGCCTAAAGCAGTCATCCCCGTTTTCCCCGGAACAAATTGCGAGTATGACACCGCGGCGGCATTAGAGCGCGCGGGTGGCGTGCCTGAAATCGTGTTGATACGCAACCTTACGCCGGAAATGCTGCAATCCTCCATACTTGCTTTGGAAAAAGCAATCGCCGACGCCCAAATGATTGTTTTCCCCGGCGGTTTTTCAGGCGCCGACGAGCCGGATGGTTCAGGGAAATACATCGTTTCGCTGTTTCGCGGCAAACGCCTTTCAGGCGCAGTGCACGAGCTGCTTAAAAACAGGGACGGCTTGATTCTCGGAATATGCAACGGATTCCAGGCGCTCATCAAGCTCGGGCTGCTTCCTTACGGGGAAATATCATCCATGACAGCCGGTTGCCCCACGCTGACGTTTAACCGTATTGGCAGGCATCAGTCGCGTTATGTTTCGACCCGTATTACTTCCGCAATTTCGCCGTGGCTGTCCAAATGCAATCCGGGAGAAATATATGCCCAGCCGGTTTCACATGGCGAGGGACGGTTCGCGGCTTCTGAGGAAACATTAAAAGCACTCGGATCAAACGGGCAGATTGCTTTTCAATATGTGGATTACGATGGCAATGCTTCCGTTGAGATTCAGCACAACCCCAACGGCTCCGTATGGGCGATAGAGGGGATAAGCAGCCCCGACGGGCGCATACTGGGTAAAATGGCGCATACGGAACGGTCCGGAGAATACATGGCAAAAAACATTCCGGGCAATAAATCTCTCCCGCTTTTCGAAGGCGGAGTATATTACTTCAAGTAAGAAGAACACGCCCTAAATATAGTCTTTCTATTTCAAAAGCGCCCGGGATTTTTGAAATGGAAGGACTATATCGCATTACGGCGGTGAATGCAAGCGATACGAAAGAAAGCCGGAAGATACCTGCAAATGGATTTTGCGGAAAAATTTAACTTTACTTGCTTTCCAGCTCATTAGAGAATATAATTATTACATTGTTATGTGCCTATGTAACGCAGGGCGCGATGAAAGGTTGCGGTGTTGAATGATAAAAAAAAGAATTGCCGCGTTAATGGTTTTTTTCGCCGCCGTTTTTGGAATGGCTGTATTCTTAAGTGAATCGTACAGCGCTTCAACCGGCACTGAATCCATTCAGGCATTCCGCGATATACCGCTTGCGGTCATTTCCACTTGCCTTTTAGCGCTGCTGGCAATTTTGCTTTTGTTTTTCGTAAGGAACATAAGATTAACGAAGAACGCAGTGACCCATGTAAATGAGATTGCAGAGGCGCGCCAAAATTTGCAGTCGCTGCTTGATATGCTTCCCGTCGGCGTCAGGATACTGAGCATTGAAGATTTTACGCTGCTTTATTCAAACGAAGCATGCCTGAAAGTGTTTGGCTGCACATCCTTTGAAGAACAGGTTCGGGGTCAGAGCGGATTCGGCTTCATGCCCGAATATCAGCCGGACGGCAGAAAGACGGCGGATTTGGTCGACGAGTTTGCAAGAGCCGGGGCATTCGTTGCGGAAATGCAGTGCCTTAAGCTGAACAGGGAGCCCTTTACCTGCCGCATAACAACCTCATGTACGATTCATTATAACGGCCACCGCGCTTCGCTTGCAATAATGGAGGACGTCACGGCTGAGGAAGAATACCGGCGGATTCTTAAGGAAACCGCAATAAAAGAACAGGAAGCCAACCATCTGAAATCGCGCTTTCTCGCTAATATGAGCCATGAGATACGCACCCCAATAAACGCGATCATGGGTATGCACGAGCTTGCTTTGCGCGAAAGTGAGATTAAGGTCAAAAACGAGCATATATTTACGGCTAAGCAGGCAGCCTTAAATCTTTTAACTATAATAAACGACATTTTGGATTTTTCAAAAATCGAAGCGGGTAAAATGGAAATTGTTCCGGAGAATTATGAGGTCGCGTCCCTGCTAAACGATTTAGTCAGCATGATCAGGACGCGGATGATAGATTCGCAGGTGCATTTCACAGTCAAGGTTGACAGAAATATACCGCAGACCTTATACGGCGATGAGACAAGGCTCCGTCAGGCTGTCCTCAATATACTGAACAACGCCGTCAAGTACACCGAAAAAGGATTTGTGTCATTTAGCGTGCACGGGGAATTTCAAGATGACGATACCGTCAACATTACCTTCGAGATCACGGACACCGGCATAGGGATAAAAAAGGAAGATACCGATAAATTGTTTGACGACTTCACCCAGTTCGACCTTGAAAAGAACAGGGGCGTCGAAGGGGTGGGCCTGGGGCTTGCCATAACCCACAGCATAATCAAGGCGATGGACGGCCTGATCAGCGTCAATTCCGAATACGGCACAGGCAGTACGTTTACCGTTACGCTGCCGCAGAAATATCACTCCAGAAAAGAGCTGGCGGCAGTTTTAGATGCGGATGAAAAAAATATTATGATCTATGAGAGGCGGGAAGCATACGCCGAGTCTATCGCATGGTCGCTTGATAATCTTCATGTTGATTATACCTTTATAAAAAGCGGGACCGACCTGTATGAAAAGATGGAAACGAAGCCTTGCGATTATCTTTTCATTTCATATGAGCTGTATGAGCGAAACGAGGAGACAATACTGAAGTTCGGCAAGGATACCAAAACGGTTTTGCTTTCCGAATTTTGCGAGACGATTTATGAAAAGAACGTAAACGTGCTTGCTTTGCCTGTGTATTGCCTGCAGCTTGCCGATATCTTAAACGGGAGCGGCGACGCTTTTTCGTATACCGCTGACAATGGGCACATTGTCAGCTTCTTAGCGCCCGACGCCAGAGTTCTTATCGTCGACGACATTATGACAAACCTGAAAGTAACGCAGGGGCTGCTTGCGCCGTACAATATGAGGGTGGATTTGTGCGATAACGGAATGTCGGCAATCGAAGCCGTCAGAACCACGCGTTACGATTTGGTGTTCATGGATCATAAGATGCCCGGCATGGACGGCGTTGAAGCGACCCGGCGTATAAGGGATATGGCAGAAAATGATTTGTATTATAAAAATATTCCAATTATCGCCCTCACGGCAAACGCCGTTTCGGGCGTGATGGATATGTTCTTAGATAACGGATTTAACGATTTCCTGTCAAAGCCGATAGATACGCTAAAGCTTGATATAATCCTTGAAAAATGGCTGCCTAAAAACAAGCAGGAGCGTGAATTATGATAGGTATGCAAAAGCTTCGTTTGCTTGCTGAAAAAAGCAAGCCGCTGCGCCCGCTGTATATCCAGCTTTTGTTCGTGGTGCTTGCTTTCGCGCTTCTGGTAGGCTCGAGTTATTTATACGCCGGCGGGATTGTGCGCAAACATCTGAGGGCTGAAATGGAGTCTACGCTTTCTCATGTGGAATCGCAGCTCTTTTTTGAGCTAAAAGAGATTGAAACGATGCTTGGCGTCGTTTCTGAAAACATGCGCGAGATGCTTTTGCGCGGCGCCGGCCTCGAAGAGGCGGAAGCGTATATAAGGGATATAACCGTATATGGGCATGAAGTGGCGCATATAACGGGCTTAATGAATATCGCGGCTTATTTTGATATATTCGGCGGAATGGTATATAACCCCGCCTATGACATCCCCGGTTTTGAGTTTCGCGGCGGGGGGGATTTTGTCGCGTCGTCACGCCCGTGGTATAAGGCGGCCGTCGAGGCGAACGGAAAGACGGCGGCCACCGACGCTTATGTGGACGCTGCGACCGGAGACGTTACGCTGACATACGCGCGCGAGATATTTGACGCGGACAATAACCGTATAGCCATAGTCAGCGTGGACGTCTCGCTTGACACAATACACGAGGTATCCTTCAGCGTCCACGGTACCGACGGGAATTATTGGGCGCTGCTTGACAACAATTTAATTGTGATAGCGCATCCGGATGCGGATTTAGTGGGCATGCACGTGGGCGGATTAGAAAGCGGTATGGCGGATATTGCAGTCGAGATAGAGCGGGGCGACGATATCGTAGAACGAAGCATAATCAACTATAAAGGCGAAGAAAGCGTCATTACAATCAGGCAGATCAAAAATGGCTGGCATTTGGTCGTCAATACGCCCATAGAAAGCTACTACGCGGATATGTGGGCTATGCAGCGGGGGCTTGTCGGCATGGGCTTTGCGCTTGCGGCAATACTGTGCGCGATACTCATTAGCATTACAGTTAAAAAGAATAAAGCCGAGAAACAAATACACGAAGCCGACAGGTACAGGCAGGCGCTTCTTGAATCAATGGAAACCATGATTGTGATAACCGGGCTTGAGGACGACAAAATCATTTATATGAATGAAAGAATGAAAGAGACGTTCGGTTTTGACGACAGTATAGTCGGCGATGTATGCTGGAAACATTTTAATCAGGATATGGATGGGCGATGTGGTATATGTCCGAAGCGTAATCCTGAATTTTCGGGAAAGCCTTATTCATGGGAGCTTCACAGCTCCGATATGAACAGGGATTTCAGAATCATCAGCAGTATTATCGACTGGCCTGACGGCTCAAAAGTGTTTCTGGAGCAGGTTGACGATATAACCGAATTAAAGGCCGCCATCGCGGAAAAGGACTCACTTGTAAATCTTAGCAACACACTAAACGGGATGGACGCGACAATTTTCGTCACCGACCCCAATACGGATGAAATTCTTTTTATAAACGATGCGCTGATACGCGTTTTAGGCCTTGAGAGTGATGTTGTCGGGCAAAAATGTTACGCGGCCCTTAGGGGAAACAGCGAAAGATGCGACTTCTGCCCCTTAGCCAAATTGGATGAGGACCCGGAGCGGAAAGTCGTTTGGGACGAGACGAACCCCGAAACGAACCGGACCTATCAGCATACGTCGGGATATATTAAGTGGCTGAACGGAAGAACGGTATATCTCCAATATACCGTGGATATCACCGAGCTTCGGGAGATGACGAACATCCTTGATAAACGCTTGGAACAGCTTATTGCCGCAAAAGAATTCGCAGAGCAAAGCAGCCGTTACAAAAGCGCATTTTTAGCGAACATGAGCCATGAGATACGCACGCCGATGAACGCGATACTCGGCATCACCGAAATGCAGCTGCAAAACGAGGCGCTATTGCCCCAGACAGAGGAAGCGTTGGGAAAAATATATGAATCGGGAAACCTGCTGCTAAATATCATAAACGACATCCTCGACCTTTCAAAGATTGAAGCGGGCAAGCTGGAGGTTTTGCCTGTGAAATACGATATTCCAAGCCTGATCAACGATGTTGTGCAGCTTACAAGCCTGCGATATGAAAGCAAACCGCTTAAATTCAACCTTGAATTAGATAAAGATACGCCGATAAATCTAATCGGCGACGAGCTGCGGATAAAACAGGTGCTCAACAATATACTTTCAAACGCGTTTAAGTATACGGAAAAGGGCACGGTTTCGCTGTCCGTGTTCCCGGAAGCGCAAAAGGACGACGGGAAAGTCGTTATCGTTTTCCGTATCGGCGACACGGGACAGGGTATGACGCCGGAACAGCTCGGCACGCTGTTCGACGAGTATACACGCTTTAATATCGAGGCAAACAGGACTACCATCGGCACGGGGCTTGGCATGGGCATCACGAAACGGCTCCTTGACCTGATGGACGGCGAGATATTTGTGGAAAGCGAAGTCGGCAAGGGCTCCGTGTTTACCGTAAGGATTCCGCAAAAGCGCGTCGATCAGGCGGTGTGCGGGCCGGAGATTG
>Ga0099364_10003018_pt1 | contig 26447 bp, 14 predicted proteins | sample TergutTh196P3_FD_73070 | JGI IMG/M metagenome (GOLD analysis project Ga0099364, IMG submission 73070) | Microcerotermes parvus P3 segment gut microbial communities from Pointe-Noire, Republic of the Congo - Th196 P3 | ecosystem: Host-associated > Arthropoda: Insects > Digestive system > Gut ...
CGATGATGTCAGTAAAATTCTCACTGAACGCTCTTAAACAATTCTTTGACGTTTAAGAAAAGGATAAGCGGCTTTTCGAGGCTCTAAAAAAGATTATTGAGGACACCCAAAGAAACGGAACTACCGGACTTGGCCACCCCGAACCATTGAAAGAAAATCTTTCGGGGTGGTGGAGTAAAAGACTCGATGATGGTAACAGAATGGTTTTTCGCATTGTTACGGAAAATGATTTCGATGTTGTGGAGATTGTTGAGTGTCGTACACATTATAGCGATAAATAAGCGCTATTATTATTTGCCGATGATTCCTTTATAACTGAAACTTAGCACATGTATATAATGTTCTGGACCTTGATAAATCAATAGTTTACGCCAAATAAATGTGGCAAAATTTTATTAATAATGGATAACCCAAGGTCAACGCCGCAGCCACCCGCAACCGCCCGCGACCACCCTGCCGTCTGCGGTCGCCGCAACCGCCCGCAACCACCCAGCCGTCCGCAACCGCCAGCGACCGTCCAGCCGCACGCTACCGCGCGCCCAGCACGGTGCGCAGGTACCGCCCTGTGTGCGACGCCTCGCACAGCATGACTTGCTCCGGCGCGCCGGCCGCGACGACGTAGCCGCCCTCGTTGCCGCCCTCCGGCCCCATGTCAATGATATAATCGGCGCATTTTATGACGTCGAGGTTGTGCTCCACCACGAGCACCGTATGACCCTTGTCCACGAGCCTGTTCAGGCACAACAGCAGCTTTTGGATGTCCGCCATGTGCAGTCCCGTCGTCGGCTCATCCAGTATATATAGGTTGCGGCTGCCGCGTTTTATCTTTGCCAGCTCATATGATAGCTTCACCCTCTGCGCCTCGCCGCCGGACAGCGTCGTGGAGTTCTGCCCCAGCTTCATGTATCCGAGCCCCAGCTCGTTCATGACGCCCAGTTTGTGACGGATGTAGGCGCTGCTTGTGAAGAAGCCCCAGGCCTCCTCCACCGTCATGTCGAGCACGTCCGCGATGCTCTTACCATCATACTTTATCTCCAGCCCCTCCTGCGAAAAGCGCAGGCCCTTGCAAACGGGGCAAACGCTTTCGATGTCCGCCATGAACTGCAGGCTCGTCACAAGCACGCCGTCACCCGAGCAGTGCGAGCAGCGCGTCCCGCCCGAATGTGTGAGGCTGAAATCCAGCGGCTTGTAGCCGCGCGTTGTCGCCTGCTCCGTCCCCGCGAACAGGTCGCGGATGCGGTCGTATACGCCGACGTATGTCGCGGGGTTGGACTTGCTATTGCGGCCAATCGGCGACTGGTCGATGTTGATGACCTGGTTCAACAGTTCCGTCCCGAACAGCATGTCGTGCTCGCCCGCCACTATGCGCGCGGACTTTTTGTTGATCTCCAGTTGCTTGAACAAAATTTCGTATATCAGCGTGCTTTTGCCCGACCCCGAGACGCCGGTCACGCATATGAACGTGCCCAGCGGTATGTCGACATCGATATTTTTGAGGTTGTTTTCGCGCGCGCCCTGGACCGTCAGACATATGTCCCCGGCGGGCCTCCGCTTCTCGGGCGCCGCTATCTCTTTCTCGCCGAGCAGATAGTCCGCCGTAACCGAACGCTGGCTGACAAAGGTGTCATAATCGCCCATCGCTATGACGTTCCCACCGTGTATACCCGGCCCCTCGCCAATCTCGATGAGGCAGTCCGCGTTGCGCATAGTCTCGGGGTCGTGCTCCACAACGATCACCGTGTTACCAATGTCACGCAGGCGTTTCATGATTTCAATCACCCTGCCTGAGTCGCGCGGGTGCAGCCCGATACTCGGCTCGTCCATGATGTAGAGCATGCCCATCAGTTCGCTGGATATCTGCGTGGACATCTTTATGCGCTGCATTTCGCCGCCGGAGATGGAGTCGCTGCGCCGCCCCAAGTTCAAATAATGCAGCCCTATGTCCACCAGCAGGCCCAGGCGCGTGTTGATCTCGTTGACGATGCTGCGCCCGGCTTCGGCGACGTCCGCGTCGAATGTCAGTCCCTTGAGGAAGCTAATCAGCTCCGGCAACTGCATCCGGCACAGTTGGTCGATGTCGCGGCCGCCGACGCGGATGCCCAGACGCTGTTTTTTGAGCCGCGCGCCGCCGCAGTCGGGGCAAACGGTCTCGATCATCGTCTCTTTTATGAAGTCCGGCTCGAACACCTCGTTGGCCATGGAACGGCGGATGTACTGCCTGTACCAGTGCTCCAGATCGTGGACGAACCCTCGGAAGGGGAACGTGCGCCCGACGACCCAGTTTTTTTTGCTCGCAAACGGCGGCTGGAGCATTGTGAGGTTCTCACCGTTTGTGCCGTAAAACAAAATGTCGTGGACTTCGCCGGGCAGCATGTTGAACGGTGTGTCCAGCGAGAAGCCGAATTTTTCGGACAGGCTGTAGACGATGGCCGTGCGGTAGCTGTCCTTGCCCGCCGGGTTGAAGAGCGTATTTTTTAGCGCCCCTTTCATGATGCTCCTCTCAGGGTGGATGATCAAAAAGCGCGGCTCGACGATGTGCGAGCGCCCGACCCCGAGGCATGTGTCGCAGGCGCTCGACATGGTGTTGAACGAAAAATGGAAGGGCTGCATCTCGCAGAGCGTGTAGTGGTGGACCGGGCAGCCGACGCCGTCGTAAAACGAGCTGTCTATGCCGCCGCCCGCACCGCCCGCTTCGCCCGCATCGCCTACACCGCCCAATTCGCCCGCATCGCCTACACCGCTTGTTTCATCCACATCGCCTATACCGCCCGCTTCGCTCGCTTCACCTACACCGCCCGCTTCGCCCGCATTTTGCGCACCGCTCGTTTCGTTCTCATCATTCCTCCCGCTTGCTTCGCCCGCCCACTCGACTTTCAGGAAAAGCCCCTCGTCCAGGGAAATTAAGGCCGCCTCTATGGACTTTACAATCTGAATGTAGATGTCCGGCTTTATCGTGAAACGGTCTACGACGATCTCCACCGTATGGTCGCCGTCGTCCAGCGCACTGTCGTCGGACAGATCGAAGGGGCGCCCGTCCACCACCAGCTTCCTGTAGCCCGTCTCGCGCGTACGCTTGAACACGAAGTCCCAGCCTTCGCCGTACACGCGCGTCAGCGGCGCCCGCAGCTCGATCTCCATCCCTTCCGGCAGGGACGCGATGCGCTCCGCCAGTTGCGCCGCCGTGACTTGTTTTAGCGGCGCCCCGCAAACAGGGCAGCCCCCTTCGCCGACTGTCGCGAACAGCAGCCGCAGGTAGTCCTGTATGTCGGTGACCGTGCCCACCGTCGAGCGCGGGTTAGAGTTGCCTTTCTTTTGCTCGATGGCAATGACAGGCGACAGCCCGCGCACAAAGTCGACCTTCGGTTTTTTCACTTGGCTGATGCGGCTCTTAGCGAAGTTCGATATGGAATCGAGGAAGCGCCGCTGCGCCTCGCCATATATGACGTCGAAAGCGAGGCTGGACTTGCCGGACCCCGACACGCCCGTGATGACCACGAGTTTGTCGCGTGGTATCTCCAGCGAGACGTTTTTAAGATTGTTTTGCCTTGCGCCTGACACTTCGATTGTTGTCCTGGCAGGCATACTGGACCTCCTTGTACGAATAAGGTGATTGAAATAGACGCGGGCGAATGACATTCGCCTTTAGTATGGCATGGAACGTGGTTGAATACCTTTCATTTTTAGTATTGCATGGAACACGGGTGGAATGCCACTCGCTCCTACATGTCGCCGAACGTAGGCATTATGAACGCCACTTCTTCGACGGATGGCTTGCTTTTTGGCGTGATGCGGATAGTTTGCGATACCTTATCTAATATACCCCTGTCGCAGAGATAGTCGATGATGGGGTGCATAAAATGCATATCCGACAGGAAATGTTTAGATACCATCGTACCCGTTTTTATTTCTCCGTCGCCGAAAAAATCCCTGGTCACGTTCATCACCGCGTCCATGTGGAGCGCTATGTAGTCGTCCATTTTTTTGAGCAAGGCGCGCAATTCCGGCTCATCCATGACCCGGTTCATGGGGTCGTGATAAAATGTGGCAATAAGCTCCGGGTTCATGGCTTCTGCCTGCAGGATGCCTTCCCTCGTCGGCACTTCGCCGTGCGAGGTGACTTCGATCTGCGCGATGACTTCGGCCGCCTTTAACGCGTAATACCGGGCGTATGTCACATCGTTTTTAACCACGAGCCATTTTTCTATTTTGTCCATTAAACCTATCAGCCAATTGATGGAGTTGAATATGGCTTTTTCCATGTCCGCTTTTCCGATGCGCTTGTTTTCTTCTAAATATTCATACAGGCTGTCGTCGCGCGTGTATACGATCTTGCTCGTCGCATTGATTGAGTGGCCGACGGAACCTGCCAGCGACTTCTCCATAGTCCGTTTGATGTCGCTGCGCCGGCATATGTCGAGCCCGAACGTAATGTTGTCTTCATAAATACCGTAGGATTCGTTCATCAGGTTTTGATCGCGCACAACGACTGTGATGTCCACATCGCTTTTTTCCCATGCAGTCCCATTGGCCACGCTCCCGTAAAGGATTACCGCTATGACATTAGGGTCGCTGCGCACTTTGTCAACGAAACTGTCGACAGCCGCCAAATAACGTTTCATTTGATAACTCAAGCTTTCGCCCGCATGATCGCCTGAATTATTATCCATATTATAGCCACCTCCCGAAAAAGCCGGATTACGCGAGCATAGCACAGTGGAATATCGCTGTCAAGATAGCCGCGAACTGCGCGGCATCTGCAGCGCATTTGCAGCGAATTGCGCGGACAAATTCGTACGGATAATGTCGTGTGGTATGCGCGGATAATCCTGTTATAATTGTTATAATATATATCGATCGGGTATTTAGAGAATTATACATATTTATGAATAATGAGGTGGCACATAATATTCATGTCAGGCAGGGTCGCATTAAACAGGATAGGGTCGGGCAGGTATGGGTTGAGCGGGTTCGGGCTTAAAATAATAGCGATCCTGGCCATGCTCTTAGATCATATCGGCGCCAGTTTGTACCCGTCGTCGATATGGCTGCGCGCCGTCGGGCGGCTGGCTTTTCCCATTTTTGCGTTTTTAATTTGCGAGGGGTTCATATATACGCGGAGCGTCAAGCGTTATGCGATGCGGCTTGGGGTCTTTGCGATTTTTTCGGAAATCCCGTACAACCTACTGCACAGCGACCACTTTTTTGATTTAGGCGCCCAAAATATTTTTTTAACGCTCTTGATTGGCCTGTTGACGATATTCGGCATACATTGGTTTCGGTATGACAATGGTGAACCGACGGAGCGAGCGGCGGGCGCTGATACGGCAGTAGGCTCGGCAAATGCTGCAGGCGAGGCTTCGGCGGCAACGCCGCGCCCACCGCCGCGTTCGTCGGAAATACCGCGCAGGCCCATACAGTGGATGGTGATATTCGCCGGGATTGTGCTTGCGGAATTGCTGCGCACCGATTACGGGGCGTTCGGCGTCATGATAATCATTATGTTCTACATTTTGCGCGACAGGCGCGGCACTGCGGCGCTGTGCTTGATAGCGGCGAACATTGCGTTCGGGCTGCTGAGTTTCATTTACGGCAACCTGCCGCTGCAGGCCCTGGCCGGCCTGGCCGCCGCCCCGCTGTTGCTGTACAACGGCAAAAAAGGGCATTCGGTGAAGTACCTTTTTTATACCTTCTACCCCGTGCATATTGCCGTTCTCATGGCAATCAAATATTTCGTCTTTAATTTGCCTTTAATGTTATTTAAGATGTGATCCGCTAGACAGACTTTGGGCGGTAGGATTAGTCGCTGTAGCGGCGACTCCTGTTTGGTCTTTTGGGCAGTAGGCTCAATCGCTGCGGTCGGCCAATGATAGGTCTTTTGGGCGGTAGGCTCAATCGCTGCGGTCAGCCAATGATAGGTCTTTTGGGCGGTAGGCTCAGTCTCGGCGGCGGCCCCTGGACAGCAGGACGAGCCTGGCCAGGCTCATGACGGCAACCAGCGCGGACGCGACGTATGTGAGGGCTGCAGCCTGCAGCACTTTCTTTGATCCCGCTATCTCCCTGTCGGATAGTATATTGTCCCGCTCCAGCATTTCCAGCGCTCGCTTGCTCGCGTTGAACTCGACCGGCAGTGTGACCAGGTAAAACAATACGGCCACGGAAAACAACAGGATGCCGATGGTGACCATAATACCGGAGTTGAATATGAAGCCTACCAGCGCCACATATGGGCCCGCCATCGAGCCTATGTTGGCGACGGGGACGAGGGTGCTTCGGAGAGCGATGGGGCCGTAGGATTCCGAATGCTGGACGGCGTGTCCCGTTTCGTGCGCGGCGACGCCCAGCGCTGCGACCGATGAGCCAGTAAACACGGAATCGGAGAGGCGGAGCACCCGGGTCCTGGGGTCGTAGTGATCCGTCAATCGCCCCCGCACATGCTCAACTGTCACGTCCAATATCCCGCTGCGCTTTAGCAGGTTCCTCGCCACCTCGGCGCCGGTCAGCCCCCTGGCGTTAGAGACCTTGTTGTATTTGTTGAACGTCGACGATATGTTAGCCTGGCATATGATAGACAGTATTATCATCGGCACGACCAAAACTATATAGTAGATATCAACATACATTGATTATCCTCCGATGCTATAAAAAGACATAAACCCCCTGTGCGCGTTGAACCGTTCTATACCATCTTGTACATCTCGCGCGAGGCCTCTTTGCTGGCTTGCTCCGCCACGGACAGGACCTCGACTCTGGTTGTGTTTGAGCCAAAACGTATCTCAATGGTGTCGCCCGCTTTCACTTCTGCGCCGGCCTTCGCGATTTTGCCGTTCAGCTTGACCCGCTCGCTGTCGCAGGCCTCGTTCGCGAGCGTGCGGCGCTTTATGAGCCGGGACACTTTTAGATATTTATCCAGCCTCATGTGACCTCCACATATTCGACAGTATTCCTGCGGCTTGCCTGTTTTTCGATCTTGCGCGACAAGCGCTCGCGCCTGGCCTCTATTTCACGCCTTGCCACCGAATCCCGAAAAACCGGCCCGGCGGCTATGTTGTGCGCTTGATCCGCGTATACTTTGGCTTTGGCGGGGTTATGCGCTTTGTGTTCATAATACTTCGCCAGCTCGATGTATGGGTAGATGCCCGAAGCAGGGGCGAACGCGAGCAGGCCCTCCCAATAGCGCGCCGCCTCCAGATAGTCGCCGTCCCTTTTTTTGATCTCCGCCAGCAGTGTCATGGCGCGCCTCCTGACGGCGGGTTTGTCGCGTTCGAGGCAGTTTTTCAGGCACCTCTCAGCCATGCCCTTGTCTTTTATTGAGTAGAAAAAACCGGCGAACCCGAGCAGTTCTTCCGCCGTCCTGTCGTGGAACTTGCCTGCCGACATTGTCGCGGCAAGCTTGTATGTATCCTTTTCGTACGGCATCCCCACGCGCACCCGCTCCGCCAAGTCGAGGACGTATTTGAGCACCGCGACCATTGCCAGGATATCCAGCCTGTTGTGCAGCAGCACCATTTCCATGGCCTCCATCTCCCGCGTTTCCAGATATTCGAAATACACCTGCGGGATCAGGTGGCCCGGTATGTCTTCTACGCGGCGCTCCCCCAGTATCTCTTTTTCTATGGTGGACAGCCTGCAGTTCTCCAGGCAGCGCCGCCATATGCGGCGGGAAGGGTGGAGCAGGTCGATGTGGCACTCGACGCGCGGCAGCCGCATGCCGTTCATGATAAAACGGCTTTCCAATAGGTTGATGTCAAATGTTTTCCCGTTATATGTGACCAGCGCCCCCCGGCTGCCCAGCTCCGCTTGCAAGTGGTTCAGCAGCGACTGCTCCTCGTCGTAGTCGCGCATCAGATATTGTTTGATGATAAAACCGTCGTCGCAAAAATGCCCGACGCCCAGCAAAAACGCCACTGTACCGGCGCCCCCGGAGAGCCCGGTCGTCTCCGTGTCCAAAAAGAGCAGGTCGCCTGGCAAAACAAGCTCGCCGCCGGCCAACGGCGCGAACGGCGACAGATCGATCTGTTGCATCTGTTCTACAGTATAGCCGCAGTGGAGGTGATCGGGGCCGAATGTCGTCACGACTTGCTTGCATTCTGGGATGTTAGGGGTGTCGTTCATAAAGTAACCTTATAATAAATAATAGGATCGATTAACAAGTAATAATTGGATCGATTTAACAAGTACGCGGCGGGGGTTTCCCCTCGCCGCGAGCAAGGCTGTTCTACGATGTTACGGCGTTTACATATTTGGTTGCCAGCTCGGTAATCAGGTCGAAGCGGCCTGCGTCTATCCATTCTTTGTTGACTAAGTTGCCGCCCACGCCGAAGCCGACGGCGCCTGCGGCCAGGTACTCGGCAGCGTTCTTTTCGCTGATGCCGCCGACGCCCAGGAACTTGATGTGGCTCAGCGGCGCGCGGATAGCCTTTAAATAGCCCGCGCCAAGGTTCCCGAGGGGGAACAGCTTCACAAAGTCGGCGCCCGCGTTGTGCGCCATGACGCATTCGCTCGGGGTCATCGCCCCGGGTATGGATACAAGGCCCATCTCGCGCGTCTTTCTGATGATCTCGGGATTGGCATCCGGTGCGATAATATACTGCGCGCCCGCTTCCGCCGCCATTTCGAGCTGCTGTACAGTGATGACGGTCCCGGCGCCGGCGTAGCCAGCGTCTCCGAACGACTTGCGGATGGCGGCTATGGCGCGCGCCGTGGACGCGAAGCTGTCCGGATTGGCCTGGTTAAACGTCACCTCCAGCATAGATATGCCGCCCGCGCGGATGGCCTCCGCGATGGGCACAATCTGTTCCTCCGCCATCCCGCGCACGATAGCTATCAGTTTCCCCCTCAATATTTCCGCTATAACCTTTTCACGCATAATACAACCCCCCATAAAAATAGTTAAGCCGAATACTCGGCCGAACACATAGATAAAAGTCAGGTGTTAAATATCAAGATTTGTTACATATTTGGCGTTTGTCTGGATGAATATTTTTCGCGGCTCCACTTTTTCGCCCATCAGCATGTTGAATGTCTCGTCGGCGGCGAAGGCGTCCTTCATTTGGACCCTCAGGATGGTTCGGCTGTCGGGGTTCATCGTGGTCTCCCACAACTGCTCGGAGCTCATCTCGCCCAGGCCCTTGTAGCGCTGCAGGCTGATGTCCTCTTTTTTCCACCCGCGCTCCTCCCGGAGCTGCTCCAGATCGTCGTCCGTGTACGCGTAGAGCTCCTCTTTGTTGCGTTTGATCTGGTACAGTGGCGGCTGCGCTATATAAACGTAGCCATCCTGGATGAGCGGCCTCATGTAGCGGAAGAAGAACGTGAGCAGGAGCGTCCTGATGTGCGAGCCGTCGACGTCCGCGTCCGCCATGACGATGACCTTGTGGTAGCGGAGGCGCGAGACGTCGAAGTCCACGCCGATGCCCGCCCCGAGCGCCGTCACGACCGGCGCGAGCTTTTCGTTGTCGAACACCTTGTCGGAGCGGGCCTTCTCCACGTTGAGCATCTTCCCCCACAGGGGCAGTATCGCCTGGAACTTGCGGTCGCGCCCCTGCTTCGCCGAGCCGCCGGCCGAATCGCCCTCGACGATGAAAATTTCGCACAGCGACGCGTCGCGCTCGGTGCAGTCCGCCAGCTTGCCCGGGAGCTGCGTCGACTCCAGCGCGGACTTCCGCTTCGTCAGCTCGCGCGCCTTTCGCGCGGCCTCGCGGGCGCGGGACGCCAGCAGGCATTTATCGAGGATCATGCGCGATATTTGCGGGTTTTCCTCGAGGAAGTAGGCGAGCTTTTCATTGATGATTTGTTCGACATAGCCGCGTACCTCGCTGTTGCCTAGCTTTGTCTTGGTCTGGCCCTCGAACTGCGGGGCGTACAGCTTTACGCTGATGACGGCCGTGAGTCCCTCGCGCACGTCGTCGCCCGATAGGTTTTTATCGTTTTCGCGCAACACGTTGTATTTGCGCGCGTAGTCGTTGAAGACCTTTGTTATCGCGGACTTGAAGCCCGTGAGGTGGGTGCCGCCCTCGGTCGTGGCGATATTGTTCGCATAGCTGAAGATGTTCTCCGCGTCCGACGTGTTGTACTGCATGGCGATCTCAATCATGGTCGCCTCGGGGGCGCCCTCGGCGTTCACCGATTCGCGCAGGCCCTCGAAATATATGGGGTCGGGATGGAGCTCCTCTTTGTTTTTGTTCAGATATTTGACGAAAGAGATGATGCCGCCTTCGTAGTAGAACTTTCTGACGAGTGGCTCGCCGTCGTCCATGCGCATGCGCATGTCGGTCAGCACGATGGTGACCCCCTTGTTGAGGAACGCCATTTCGCGGTGCCGCGTCGTGAGCACGTCAATGTCGAAGTCGATGGTTTCGAATATCTGCGAGTCGGGCATAAAGGTCGTCACAGTGCCGTGCTTGTCCGTATCGCCGATGACCTCCAGCTTGGTGACGGGGATGCCGCGCTCGTAGCGCTGTTGGTATACCTTGCCGTCGCGGTGGACGCTGACGCTCATGTATTCGGAGAGGGCGTTCACGACGGACGCGCCGACGCCGTGCAGGCCGCCCGACACCGTGTAGGCGCCACCGCCGAACTTTCCGCCGGCGTGCAGGACCGTGTGGACGACCTCGACCGTGGGGATGCCGAGCTTTTCGTTCATTCCGATGGGGATGCCGCTGCCGTTGTCTTCGACCGTGACCGAGCCGTCCTCGTTTACCGTGATGAGTATGGTGTCGCAGCGCCCGGCCAGCGCCTCGTCGATGCTGTTGTCGACGATTTCGTATACGATGTGGTGCAGCCCCCGGGCGGACGTGGAGCCGATGTACATGCTGGGGCGCATCCTGACGGCTTCAAGCCCTTCCAATATCTGGATTTGCTCGTCGCCGTAATCGCCGTTCACAAAAAATGACGGGTTGGCATTGGTGATTTCAACAACATTTTCATCCATATTCAGGTCAGTATCTCCTCAGTAAAATGCCTATATCAACCTTATTATTATACCAAAAAAACGCCGCCAAATCAAACATGTGTAAGCGTCGGCGCACCGGCAACCCCCATATGGCGCGGCGCTTCGGCACACCTATGTCCCTTATGGTGCAACACCCTCGGCTGCTTTCTGTCTACCGGGGGGCGGGGCCTTGCAAATAACGTATCATTTCGAGGGTGTCGGCGCGGGGGTTGCCCGTGCCGGAAAATTCCCCGGCAGGGCCCACGCAGGACGGGCAGCCGAACTCGCATTCGCAGCTCTCTATCATGCGGGCGGCCATATCGAACAGCTCGTCGTGCAATTCGTACAGTTTTTCGGAAAACCCCACGCCGCCGGGGTAATTGTCGTAAATGAACACAGTGGGCAGCAGTGTGAACGGCGAACGGGTCTGGTACATGACGCGGATGTCGGATTTCCCGCACATCAGATATATGGGCGCGACGTTGGCGAGAATGTTGGTGAGGCCGATGAGGGAGTCCTGCAGCCTGGCGCCGCGCATGAGCGTCAATTGCGCCGTAAGGGCAGGGTCGGGGTTTTCGGCGTCGCCGGTGTGGAACGGCAGGCAGAACCAGTACGCCGTCGTATGCATTTCAAGCTCAGGCAAGTTGACGGGGCCGGAGCCTATGTTTTCGTGCGTGTTCAATTTTATTTTTTTGAACAGCGTCACAATAGCCGTGACGCGTACCTCGCCGCTGCCTTTTTTGACCACGCCGGCATTTTGGCTCTCAACGGCGCCGCCCGCAACACCGCCCGCCCCGTCGATCATGGCGCTTTCGCGCGAGACGTCCAGCACCGCCACCTCGACGTTCAGGTTCGCGTCCGTATAATAGTCGACCTCGACTTTGCGCACATATGCCTTTTTGTCGTCGAAGTCCAGCTTTTCGACCTGGTACTGCTTGGCCTCGTGGATGTAGATGGCCTCCTCGTGCAGGAGCATCGGGGCGCCAAACCGGTCTATCTCACCTATGACGACGGGGTTGGTCTCCGTAATGTCGACGATGATAAAATTTTCGTTCGACGCGCTGCGCAGGCTGACATCCGCAGCAGGGAAGACGTCCGCCATCCAGTGCCAGCGCCCGTTGACGTGGCGCACCAGCCGCGCATCCTCCATGTAGTCGAGGATTTCCTCTGTGGTCTCGACGCCGAACTTTTCGCCGTCGGAAAACGGCAGCTCGTACGCGGCGCATTTGATGTGGTTGCCGAGGATGACGAAGTTGTCCGGGTTTATCAGACCGTGTTCCGGGTTCTTGCCGAAAAAGTATTCCGGGTTCTTGATGATGTACTGGTCCAGCGGGCTGCTGGTCCCCATCAAAAACACCGCCGACGCGCTCTGCCGCCGCCCCGCGCGGCCCGCCTGCTGCCACAGGCTTGCAATGGAGCCCGGGTAGCCGCACACGACGCACGCCTCCAGCGAGCCGATGTCTATGCCCAGCTCCAGCGCGTTTGTCGACACGACGCCGCGCACGCTGCCGTCGCGGAGCCCCTGCTCTATCTCCCGCCGCAATGTCGGCAGATAGCCGCCCCTGTAGCCCCTGACCCTGTCCCCGGCGCGCTTTCCGGACTTCCTGCCCGGCAGGATGGCCTCGTCCATCGCCTCTTTTAAATATGTCGTCAGCACTTCAACGTTCAGGCGGCTGCGCGTGAAGACGATGGTCGAGATGTCGTTTTTCAGCAGCAGGCTGGCCAGCCTGCGCGCCTCCAGCAGCGAGCTCCTCCTGATGCCCAACTCCTTATTGACCACGGGCGGGTTATAGAAAACGATGTATTTTTTACCCGACGGCGCGCCGTTGTTGTCGATTACGCGCATCTCGCGGCCCGTAATGCGGAACGCCAGCTCAAATGGGTTCGCGATGGTCGCCGAGCAGCATATGTATTGCGGGTTCGCGCCGTAAAACGCGCATATCCGCTGAAGCCGCCGCAGCACGTTCGCCAGGTGGCAGCCAAAGACGCCGCCATAGTGGTGCAGCTCGTCTATGACGATATACTTCAAATCCTCGAAGAGGCGCGTCCATTTGGTGTGGTTGGGGAGAATGGCTCCGTGCAGCATGTCGGGGTTCGTCACAATGATGTTGCCCGCCTGCCTGATAGCCTTGCGCGCGGACTGGGGGGTGTCGCCGTCGTATGTGTAGGCCTTCACGGGCGCCCCCGCCTGGTTGATCAGTTGGTCCAGCTCGTTTGACTGATCATATGAAAGCGCCTTTGTGGGGAACAGGAACATCGCCCGCGCGGAATGGTCCTTCAGCACCGCATCAATGACAGGCAGGTTGTAGCAGAGCGTCTTACCGGACGCCGTCGGGGTGACAATCACGACGTCTTCGCCGTCCAGTATGGCGTCGATCGCGGACGCTTGGTGGGAGTATAGCTTGTGCACGCCCCGCTGCGCGAGGGCGCCAGCTAGCCGCGCGTCCAATCTGTCCGGGATGTCCTTATAGACGGCTTCGCGCTCCGGGACTTCCCTCCAGCACGTGATGTTTACCATCAACTCGTCGTCTCTTTTAAACCCGCGCATCAACTGCTCAAGATTCATATCGCGCCCCCCTCTATGAATAATGATATACTCGAATCAATCTGGATTACAATATTTCGTAGATATGTCTGTGGCACGACAACATCCTCATTTGTTCATTTTCAAAATCATTCTGCGCGTAAAACAAAACATCCGGTAATTTATTGTTCTACAACTTTTATTGTTAAATTGTTTATACATCAATCGTCTCCCACAGGATTTATAACCTCCAGTTGGATGTATTCCTGACAACCCATCTTTTCTGATAGACTAGCAGCTATGTTACGAAAATGTTTCCCATTGAAACCGCTTCCACAATAGAACCAAAGTGTATCTGGTATTTGAATAGGTTTCTTAAAATGATTTTTCTCTTTATTAAACCAAACAACATCGTTTACTGCTTCAGCAAACAAAGTCGGGTTTTCAGAATACATAAAATCACCAACTACACTTGGCAGCCTTGACCAAGTGGTGCAGCCTTTTCGCTCACCATTGTAAATGACCGCACTTATGTATGTTCCGGTTAAATCATCATCTCCTTGAAGCAACGGATAAAGCCCAGCTATAGACTCATTTATTACCCTTGAACGATAATCTCGGGTTCGTGGCAAAGGTGATGTAATAGCATTAGCTGCACGATATGCTAAGTCATTTCCTCGTGTTTGAATTGAATTTTCGTTCCAATGTTCAATAACAGCCGTCGCAGATGTCACTTTGAATTGGACATCTTTTAATTTTGCTCGTTTATCTGGCCACGGCATGTTGGACATTGAAGAGTTATAGCCCTGTGATACGATCGCATAGTTACCTATGGTGTTCGTACAGGTGAGTCGTATTCGTTCTGCTTCCACGCTTCCACCTAGATTCTGCTTCCACCAATCAGAAAGCGTCTGAGGCATGAGATGCTCAACTGTAACTTTAAATATATCTACGGGTATATTCCTAGTTTCGGATTCTTCTACACGAAGAAGCAATTCTCTTGCATATATATGATAAAACGTACCTTTGAGAGCTGAAATAAATTTATCGTCAGAAGGAAACTCGCTTGCAATTGTCGGGCTGTTGGACAATTCAAAGAGGACTGCTTCATATGTACAGGTTATAGCATCTTCACCGTTGTCACGCATTTTTCGAATGAGCTCAAATGATAGACTACGGGTTGTTCCGCTTCCGGTTGTAGGCGATGCAATCCGCATACGTATGAGGTAATCAACAATCAAGTGGATTATTTTTCGCAATTCTTCAAGAGAGTCATCATAGAGTCTGTCTAGTAAATATAAGGCAAGCGGAGCAAAGTCATTGCTTTTCAAATTGCGCAGCATCGTCAACTCTCTATTTAGTACTTCATCAGGGCAATTCAAATTAATCAGCCATGCATAAGATTTAGAAAAGTTGAGTAGCGTCTTAAGAACTGCTTCTTGGTCACCGTTCATGTCTTTATCAAGATATTCTTTAAATTCGCGGTAAGTGTCAGTTTCGCGTATTTCTTCACAATCTGTCATACGAAGGAAATCACGAGCAAAAACTGATATGTTGTCTACACCGAGGTTTTTTTCAATTTTAAGCCAGTAATCTTTATGCCACTTATTTTGTTTTTCGTCAGTTTCAGAAATCAACAGAATATTGCGGATCAAGTCAGCTTGGCTTAAAGGTTTTCCAGTAGAGTTTATTTTCTCGAATATAGTTTGAACGATACGAAGTCTGTCCTTTGTATCTTTCCCTACAAGCAGATTCACATCGACTAATTGCATTCGGGCAATAGAATCAAGAACGGTAGAATGCTTGAAAGTACAGGCTTGTAATCTCTTTTTGAAGAAATGGTAATTTTTGAAAACATTGCACTTAGTATCCTGTGCTTCTATGCCGTCAATAATGGCTGAAAAGCTCTCTCCGTCAGCTACTGTTTGTTTCAACCGGATACGATAAGCCTCATTTGCACGTTTATTGCATAAATATTGCTCGTTGATGTCGTCCTTTAAATCCTCATCATCGGTTATATCTCGTAAAGCACATAGCAGAAGCAAAATGGTTGTAATACGTTGCTGGCCATCTACGAGGATCATTTCTTGGAACGCGCCACCGCTGTTTTCGCCGAGATAGTAAATAACATTACCCATATAGTGGCTTCCACCAGATTCCACACAACGCATTATATCATCGAAAAGTTCGCGACACTGGTCTTCAACCCACGCATAATTTCTTTGAAATGGAGGAATAATAAATGCCTTCTTTAGCCCACCAACAAAATCTTGAACAGAAACATCAGATGCCTTCATTTTAAATCACCATCTTTCGGTTCAGGTAATGACTTTTTTTGTATGTTTTACTAGGGTGAAAACTATCTAAAGGACACCATTTTGCATTGGAGTTGCATTTGCTTCATCAGATAGCTTTCGCTTCTTTTTAGGGGGGCGGGTGGGGCTTGGGTCACAGGAACATAGGTTGTAGGGGGATCAAGGCGTATTTTATTGTCAATGTATAATTAAAAATTCATCACTCATTCCAATATGCACATATGCTATATTAATAAATATATGTTCCTTAATTACTACATATTTGAGATATAGTTGTGAGCCTAATTAGATTTTAATACACCTTATTCTTCATCATCTGTCAATAGAAGATGGGTTTCAATTTGTCGTTGATTTTTTGTTCCATTCAAATCTTTGCGGCGTGCCAAGCGCTCGCGGGCTTCTATGAGTAAATCACGGATTTTTTGCTCGAATACTTCTTTTGGTGGCAACATTGTCCAATATTCGGCAACCATTATCCCATCTCTGTCAAGATTCATTAACTCAATCTTTTCACGACTGGTTTCAGCGCATAATATCAGACCAATCGGAGCATTTTCATCCTCTTGCCTCTCGTACTGATCAAGCCAACCCAAGTAAAGCTCCATTTGGCCTTTATGTTGAGCCTGAAATCTTCCAAGTTTTAGCTCTACAGCAATAAGCCGCTTTAGTGGACGCGAGTAAAACAGTAAATCCAGATGATGGTCTTCGCCGTCAATAATCATTCTCTTTTGTTTGCCGACATAGGAGAATCCATTACCAAACTCAAGGAATATTTTTTCGAGTTCGTTAAGTATTGCCGCCTCTAAATCTTCTTCATTAAAATCATCTTTCAAACCTAAGACATCAAATAGATATGGGTCTTTAAAAGTGTTTGGTGGCAATGTCGCTCCCGGACGTATTTGAGCGTTAGCTATTTCCTTGCGTTCATAACTACGACGTGAGATCAATTTTCGCATTGCCTTAGCACCAATCATGGTTGTTGCCGCTTCGTTCAGATAATAAATTTTCGCATCCATCGTTTTTAGCGGTAATATTTCGACATAGTGCGACCACGACAATTGTGTAGGCAGTGCCGACACAATTTCATAATCTAAAAACTGTTCTGAAAACTGCATCATTCGCCGTAGATTTCGTGACTCAAAACTCTGACCATAGCGCTGCGTTAATTGTGTAGCCAGTGCCGACACAATCTGTTTCCCATAATTAGCGCGTTTGCTATGTAAAATATCCTTACGAATACGGCATCCAATATTCCAAAACAAAAGGATGGTCGCCTTGTTCGCATTAGCATATATGGCATGGCGTGTTTGATCAATCAATGAGGATATTTCATCAAATAAAACTTGTCCACTGTTAGCTATGTCCATAAACGCCATCCTATTTATAATAATTAGAGTTTATGTGTTTTCTTATTAATGCAGCGAGAGGATTTCGTCTAGGTCTGCTTTGGACAGTTTTGTCAAAAATGTCTCCCCAGGCTGTATTACCGCGTCGATCAACTGCTTTTTGCGTTCCTGTATGCCGGCTATTTTTTCCTCTATGCTGCCGGCTGTGAGGAGCTTTATCACCTGCACCGTTTTTTGCTGCCCTATCCTGTACGCCCTGTCCGTAGCCTGGTCCTCGACTGCGGGGTTCCACCATGGGTCATAGTGTATCACGGTGTCGGCGCCGGTCAGGTTGATGCCCGCGCCGCCCGCTTTTAAGGACAGCAGGAACATCTCCCCGGCGCCGCCGTTGAACTCGTCTATCATGCGGTGCCGGTCGTTCGCTTTTATATGCCCATCGATATAGTGGTAAGTAATATTTTCCGCGTCGGCCCACGCGCGTATGATCGCCAGCATTTCTGTAAACTGCGAAAACAACAGTATCCTGTGCCCGCCGCCGATGGCCTCCCGTACCAGTTCCTGGAGTAGCAGGAGTTTGCCGCTGTCTTCCTCGTAGCCCTCTACGAACAGGGCAGGGTGGCAGCAGATCTGCCGAAGCCGCGTCAGTGCCGCCAATATGGCGAAATGGCTCTTTTCGAACCCGTTAGCCGATATTTCGTGCTCCAGCTGTATGCGTATTTTCTCATGGTAGGCGAGGTAGAGCTTTTTTTGCCCGTCCGTCATCTGGGCGTACATGCGCGAATCGATCTTGTCCGGCAGCTCGTGTAGGACGTCCGCCTTGAGGCGCCGCAGGATAAACGGCTTTATCTGCCCGGACAGTTCGACCAGCGAGCTGTTGCGCGCCGGTTGGCTGTCACCTGTAATGCCCATGAATGAAAATGCCGCCTCATCGCCGCCGCTGTCGCTATTGCCGCTTTCGCCGCTGTCGCCGTTTTCGGCATTATCGCCGTTTTCGCCGTAATCGCCGTTATTGCCGTTAATGTTATTAATGCCGTTTTCGCCGTTATTGCTGCTATTGCCATTATCGTTGCTTTCGCCGTTATTGCCGTTATTGTCATTATCGCCGCTTTTCCACTTGTTGCCGTTGGTACCGTTGTTGCCGCTGTCGTCGTCGCCATCATAATTATGCGAGCTTGCGTCGCCGGTTTCGGCGCCGGCCGGCGCCCCGTTCGCATATCGCTCGCTGAAATCCTTCGCCGTACGCAGATAGCCTGGCAGTACAAAATCGAAAATCGACCACAAATCCAATAAGCGGTTCTCAATCGGCGTGCCAGTCAGCGCGAACCTGCTGCGCGCCTGCAGGCATTTCACGGAGAGCGCATTTTGCGAATTCGGGTTTTTTATATATTGGGCTTCGTCCAGTATCAGATAGCGAAAGGCCATTTTCCGGTATTCATCGTAGTCCCTGCGGATCAGTGGGTATGAGGTTATGACGACGTCGTGGCCGGGTATCGATTCAATCAATTTGGCGCGCTCGGCTTTCCCGCCGTAGATCGCTATGTAGCTCAATTCCGGAGTAAATTTCCGAATCTCCGCGCACCAGTTGTATATCAGAGACGTAGGCGCCACTATTAGTGATGTGGTGGCGCCCGGCGCCACTATCAATGAAGGGGCGCTACCACCCACGCCCGCGCCCTCGCGCTCCTCCTTCGCGGAGAGCAGCAGCACCAGCACCTGCAGCGTCTTTCCAAGCCCCATATCGTCGGCCAGCACGCCGCCCAGCGAGTACGCAGCCAGCGCCTTCAGCCACTTGAACCCGGTGCGCTGGTACTCGCGCAGGACCGGCCCGACGCTGCCCGGCGGGGCGTACTCGCTCTCGGCCGGCTCGGACAGGGCGCTGATGAACTCCCGCAAAATCCTATCCCTGGTTATATTGCGCAGCTCGGAGTTGCGCAGGAAACTGTCCAAATATAATGCCCTGTAGCGGGGCATTGCGATAAGCCCGTTTATTACGTCCTCGTCCTTCGCGTCCAAAAAATCCAAGAGGTGCGCGACGTCCAGCGTCTCCCGATCGCCGATGTTCAGCAAGGAGCCGTCCTTCAATTTATAGTAGCGTTTCTTTTCACGAATGCTCCTCATAATTTCGATCAATTCGTCGCGATCGATGGAATCCGTGTCGAAACTAAAAGCCAACAACTCGGAAAAGCCGCCGCCGCCGTCCCGGAGCGAGAGGCTGGCTCTAAAGCCTATGCTGCGCTTGACCGTCATGTTGCGAAAATCCTGAGAGTAATATACGCCGGCGTAATTTTGGAGCTTCGGCAATATTTCCGTTATGAAATTGAATATGCTGTCGTCGTCGTAGAGGTTGATCTTTCCGTTTTTCACTTTGAAATCCGCTTCCGCGAATATGTCGAGAATTTCGTTTTCGCGCGCGACGTCGCGGACGATTATCCGCCCGTCGGGCTTATCGCCCTTCGTTTTCGGCGCTGCGGCGAATGGGTTGATCTCCGTGTCCCCATACCGGTAGCGCACGTCTGCGGAAATGGCGCCTTCTTCGCGGTCCAGGTAAATGTCGACCGCCAGCGCGTTTTTTTCCAATATAGAGCTGACGCCCTCGTCTATGGTCAGGGCGCCGATGCGATCGATCATCGGTAGTACCTCGGACACGAACCGGCTGCGGTCCTCGGATATGAAGCGAAAGTCGTTCCCGCTGTAGCTGTCAAGCAAGTTGAGGAATGGGCGCATTATGGCAGCCTGGGCTTCCGGGAGCCTGTAGATCGCATCCTGCCTGTAGAGTACGTCGCCTGCGCCCGTCAGCAATAACATGTCCCTGCCGGCATCGACGTTGAGCACAAAATCGTCGCCGTCGCGTTCAAGCAGGAAAGAAAGCGGGACGCCCGTGTCCAGCACGGGCATTTCGCAGATGGTCGCGCCCTTGTATACGGGCAGCGGCAGGCCATGTTCCGTATAAATATCAATGAGCCGGCAAAACTGCCTGTCAGTCAGGCAAAGGTATTTGTCGACGAAAACGTCCGGGTTAGCCGTGTTGAAAAGCGCCCCGTGCTGTGGCCCGCCCGACGAGGCGTCCAGTATTTCGAGCAAAAAATTGCATATTAGCGAGTCGAAACCTTCAAATATGTGCCTGGCTGGGTCAAAGGAGAATTTTTTGCTGAAGTCGAACACGCGCTTCTTGCTCAAAGCCACCGCGAAGCGCCCGATGTTCTTTACGATATATGTCGAGGCGCCAAACTTCAGGCGGAATATGAAGCGCGGGCCCCATTCGGTGGATGCGGCGCTCCTGGGCAGCGCCGCCAGCATATATACCGCTTCAAGCCGGGCGGCCTCTTTTTGGCGCGGTGGCGCGCCGTCTTGGGCGGCGCCTTGCGGGTATGAGAAAAGCTCGAACATCCGCCGTGCCTTTTCGCGGTCCTTTAGCTGGGAGAAAAAGCCCTCACCGTCCCGTTGCTCGATGAGCAAAAGGACAGCCACAATATGCTCGCAAAACGCATTCGTCTGTTTGCCCGGCAAGCGGCAACTGCATTGCGCGCCGGCCAGCATCCCTTCCGCGTCGAAAGAAACGCTGACATTGCGTTCCTTGAAGTCATGCACGGCAGCGGTGAACAAGCCCTTACCCGGGTTGAACTGGATTGAGCGGACGCGGTTGCCGAAATGGTACTCCAGCCCGCGATCGAACGAAAAACCGCTGCAATGCTCTTGTATGTAAGCTCTGCCAAGTTTGAACATAGATTATTTATTTAGCCACACTGCGTCCCCTGCGACAGTGTTGGCGCCCGTAGCTGCCAAGGTTAAACATAGAATATTTATTTAACCACGATGCTGACCAGTCGGCCTGGGACTATTATGATTTTGTTTATTTGGGCCGGAGCGCCGCCGGGCCCTGCCGCCGCGAGGAAAGCCGGGAGCCTCCCGTCGCCTTTTACGGTTTCTTCTATGTCGGCGTTGCTTGTGTCGCGCGCGACCTCGATGCGAAAACGCACCGTGCCGTTGATTTGGACAGCCATCTCGACCATGTCTTTTTTAAGCGCATCTTCAGAATAGACTGGCCAGCTCCCGTGCGCGAAAATGGAATACGGGAGCCCCAGCGCTTCCCACACCTCCTCGCAGAAATGCGGTGCGAAAGGCGCTATCAGTTTTAGGAGCGTGATATATGAGCCGACGAACAGCGCCGCGTCCTTGGCGCCATCGTTTGTGTCCGCGTCGTACTTGTACAGTGCGTTCAAAAGCTCCATCGCCCGCGATATTGCCGTGTTGAACTGGAAACGCTCAATGTCGGCGCTCGCTGCTTTAACAGCGTAGTTCGCAGCAAACCGCAGGGCTTTTTCGCCGCCGCCGTCTCCGCTGCTATCGGCGGATTTGCCTGCGGCGGCATTGCCACCGCTGCTGCCACCGCTGCTGCCGCCGCTGCTGCCGCCTCCACTGCTATCGGCGGCTTTGCCATCGACGGCTTCGCCTGCGCCCTCCTGACCATTCCATGTCCCATCACATTGGCTCTGCACAGACACGCCCCGCGCACTGCAAAACGCGGCGACCTTCTCCGACATCCGTTCCGTCCGGGCGATAAAGCGCGCCGACGCTTTTATGCCGTCGCCGTTCCACGGGCCGCCCTCCGAATACGCGAAGCCGAACACCAGGTACATCCGGAACGCATCGGAGCCGTAAACCCTGATAAATTCGTCGGGCAGCACCGTGTTGCCTTTGCTCTTGCTCATCTTCTGCCCGTCGGCGCCGAGTATCATGCCCTGGTGAACGAGCCGCTTGAACGGCTCGTCGAAATGCAGGCGCCCCATGTCGCGTAGGGCCTTTGTGATAAAGCGCGCGTAGAGCAGGTGCATCGCGGCGTGTTCGGGCCCGCCCACATATATGTCCACGGGCGACATACGGTCGATCCATCCGGCGTCGAACGGCTCTTCGCTGTTTTTGTTGTCCAGGTAGCGCAGGTAGTACCATGACGAACAGACGAATGTGTCCAGGGTGTCGGGGTCCCGCCGGGCGGACTTGCCGCATTTAGGGCAGGGGGCGTTCATGTACTCCTCGCATTTTGCCAGCGGAGATTCGCCGTGCGGCGTGAATTCTACGTCATAGGGCAAGAGCACAGGGAGGTCTTCCAGCGGCACCGGCACCGTCCCGCAGTCGTCGCAAAATATCACGGGGATGGGGGTGCCCCAGTAGCGCTGCCTGGACACGAGCCAGTCGTGCAGTTTGTAGTTGACCCTAAAGCCCGCTTTGCCACCGCCCTCTTGGAGCTTTTTGACAATTGCAGCGCGCGCGGCTTCGCTGGTCAAGCCGTCGAAGCTGCCGCTGTTTACCAATATGCCGTCGTCAATGTACGGTAGTGCGCCGATACCGCTGCCGCCGCCGCTGCCGCTTTCATCGCCAGCACCACCGATACCGCTTCCATCGCCGCCACTGCTTCCACCGCCGCCACCTGCTCCGGACGATCCACCTGCTACAGGTGGTGTTATTACCCGCTTTATCGGCAGGCCGAACTTCTGTGCGAACTCGAAATCGCGCTCGTCATGCCCCGGCACAGCCATGACGCAACCCGTGCCGTAGCCGGGCAACACGTAGTCCGCCACCCAAATGGGGATGGGCTCGTCGTTGACGGGGTTGACTGCGAACGCGCCTGTAGGCGTCCCGGTCTTTTCGCGCACCGTCGACATCCGCTCAATCTCCGACTGCCTCTTCGCCGATTCGCGGTACCGCTCTACGGCCTCTCGATATTCCGGCAGTGTGATCTCGTCCACGAGCGGGTTCTCCGGCGCGAGCGCGGCGTACGTGGCGCCGAAAAGCGTGTCGGCGCGCGTGGTGAAGACGTGGAAAGACAGATCGCTGCCATTGACCTTAAACTCGATGTCGGCGCCTTCCGATCGGCCTATCCAGTTTTGCTGTATCTTTTTTGTCTTCTCCGGCCAGTCCAAGCCAGGCAGGCAATCAAGCAGCTCCTGGGCGTATTCGGTTATCTTGAAGAACCATTGCGTCAGGTTTTTTTTCGTCACCTCGGTGGAGCAGCGCTCGCACTCGCCGTCTACCACCTGCTCGTTCGCGAGCACCGTCTGGCAGTGCGGGCACCAGTTGACGGGCGCGAGCGCCCTGTAGGCGAGGCCGCGCTCCAAAAGCTGTAGGAACAGCCACTGGTTCCATTTATAGTATTCGGGATCGCACGTGGCCAGCGTGTAGTCCCAGTCGAATGTCGCGCCCATTTCGCGGAGCTGGCCGTTCATCGTCTCAATGCTGCCGTATGTGGAGTCCTTTGGGTGGACGCCCGTGCTGATGGCGTAGTTTTCCGTGGGCAACCCGAACGCATCGTAGCCCATGGGGTGGAACACCTCGAACCCCTGCATGCGCTTGAAGCGGGCATAGGAATCGGCAAGCCCGAAGTTGTACCAGTGCCCGACATGGAGATTCGCTGCGGACGGGTATGAAAACATTTCGAGGCAGTATAGTTTGTTATCCACCTTATCCCTGTTAAAGGAATAGAGGCGGGACTGCTCCCAGCGCCGCTGCCATTTTTTGTCGGTTTCAATAGAATAAGGCATCGCATGATCTCCAATGTACTGATATTTTTATAGGCGAATGTGCCTGAAAGTACCCGAATGTGCCCGAATGTACCGTAAATCCATATCGCGTAATGCCAAGCATATTTTTTCGTATCACGTAATTTTATCACATTTTGCGCTTTGAAGCACCGTTCCCGCGTTTTTTCTTGCCTTTGCGCCCCATGTTGGTTTTATTTGATCTTTTTTCGCTATTTGCTTTTTTGCGCCGCTTCTGATCGGCGGGGCGGGGTTGCGCTGCGCCTCGCATCTTTCTGACGGAGTCGAGCAGCATGAAATCGATCTGCCTGCTCTCCACGCTCACGCGCGTGAGCACCACATCCACTATATCGCCGATCCTGTACGTACTGCCCGTCCGCTCCCCGGTCAGGATGTAACGCTCCGCGTCGAACACAAAATAGTCGTCCATGTCGGCGACGCGCACCAGCCCTTCGACCGTGTTTTCAAGTTCCACAAAAAAGCCGAACGACGTTACGCCGGATATTGAGCCGGTAAAATGGTCGCCCAGGAACTTTTTCATGTACTCGGCTTTTTTGAGCGCCTCGACGTCGCGCTCCGCTTCGTCCGCCGCGCGCTCGCGCCCAGAACAAGCGGCCGCTACGGCGCCGAGCGAGCCTTCGTACATAGCCCGCTCCCCCCGCGCCATCCCGCCTTTCTTGATATAGTTTTTTACGATGCGGTGTGCCACAAGATCGGGGTAGCGTCGTATCGGGGAGGTGAAGTGGCAATAGCATCCGGAGGCCAGGCCGAAATGCCCTATATTCTGCGCCGTGTACCCGGCCTTTTCCAGAGAGCGCAAAAGGATGTACGAAACCAGCTTCTCGTGCGCCGCGCCCTTCGACAGCCTCAGTATCTCGCGTATATCCTGCGACTGGACGCCCAGCCCGTTGGCGAGCCCGATAAACGCTTCGATTTTTTTATCGTCGGGGCGCTCGTGCGTCCTGTATATGAACGGCAGGCCCGCCGCTGTTATGGCGGAGGCGACCGTTTCGTTGCAGGCGATCATGAACTCCTCAATCAGTTGGTTCGCGAACGTGGATCGCTCGGCCTCGACGGACAGCGGCGCGCCGCCTGCGTCGAGCGTTATTTGGCATTCGCGCAGCTCGAAGTCCAGCGCCCCGCGCCCAATGCGCGCCTCGCGCAACAGCGACGCCAGCCCGCGCATCAGTTCAAGATCGCCGAGGATGTCCGCGTGGGCCTCGCGCAGCCCTGCGTCGCGCTCCTCCAGTATCAGGTATACGTTCTCATATGTCATGCGCCGCGCCGAATTGATGACGCTCTCGCATATTTCGTGGTCTAAAATGCGCCCGCCGCCATCGATGTACATAAATACAGTCAGCGCCAGGCGATCTACATGGGGATGCAGGCTGCATATGCCGTTGGAGAGCTTTTGCGGCAGCATCGGCACGACCCGGTCGGCGTAGTACAGGCTCGTCCCCCTGCGTAACGCCTCCCGGTCGAGCGCCGTGTCCCGCGCGACATAGGCCGAAACGTCTGCTATATGGACGCCAAGCCTATAAATTGGATGCTTGGCATCGCCAAGCTCACAAACTGGCTCCTTGGCATCGCCAATGTCCGCGTCCGCGCTCATGCCGTCGGTTTTGCCCGTACCGCCGTCCGATATCAGCTCGATGGATACGGCGTCGTCCAAATCCTTCGCGCTCTCGCCGTCTATCGTAAACAGCCGGAGGGCGCGCAGGTCCCTGCGCCCCCTGATCCTGCGCCCGTCCACCTTGTCCGGTACGGCTTCGGCTTCCAATTGCGCGGCGGCGGGGAATTCCTGCGTGAATCCATGCGAATATATTATTGAAGCGACGTCCACGCCGGGATTGCCGGTATAGCCGATGACGTTCACGACCTTGCCAAAATGCCGGGGCCCTTCATCGCCCGACCATGCCCCTCTGCGGACTATCTCCATCAGCGCTTTTTGGCCCTCCCTCGCGCCGTTGAGGTCCCTATGCCGTATGCCGATGGCAGGTGCAATCTTTTTGTTGTCCGGGATGGCATAATAATGCTCCCCCTGCTTGCCGATTTCGCCGACAAAGGTTTTGATCGTGTATTCGGCTATAGCGAGTATTACCCCGTATTCCCGGGCATGTTCATTCCTGCGGGCTAGCCCGGTCTCGTTTGCATGTCCATGCCTGTGTGAGTGCCTGGTCTCGTTTGAATGCCCATCCCCGCGTGAATGCCCATCCCCGCGTGAATGCCCATCCCCGTGTGAATAATGTCCGAACCTCCCGGTCCGATCGCCCCCACGGCGGGACGGCGCGGCGATCACGATATCCTGATCGAGCGCATCGCCGACGTCCTCCGGCGCAATATAGAAATCGTGCAGGGGGGGCTCGCGCCTGACAAAACCGAAGCCGCGCTCGTGCGCGCTAAAAACGCCCTTCACCACGCCGCGCCGCTCGGCGAGCGCGTATTTGCCCGCGTCGTCCGCCACGATGTCAAAGCTACGGAGCAACTCCTCAAACGCATAGTCAAACAGGTGCCTTCCGTCGGGCCCATCGTCGATGGCGTTGTATATCTCATTTTTTGTGACGGCTTCTTTGCGCGACGCCTTCATATATTCCATTATCTCTTGCTTTTTTTGATTGATCATTTCTGCGATTCGTCCCTTTTCGTTTGTCAATTTCATCTCCCGCGTAAAATAGTTATATGGTTATGCTTATAATATGTTAACGTTTATAATATTTTTACTTTTATATTATGTTTACATTTATATTATGCTTGCGTTTATATCATGTTTATATATTATATGCCCTGCCAGGGCGGCCGCAA